>Ga0073934_10001607_pt1 | contig 52774 bp, 48 predicted proteins | sample LarsenN4metaG_FD_76834 | JGI IMG/M metagenome (GOLD analysis project Ga0073934, IMG submission 76834) | Hot spring sediment bacterial and archeal communities from British Columbia, Canada, to study Microbial Dark Matter (Phase II) - Larsen... ...
CGCTGCGGCCCGCGCGCACCGCAAACACATCAACCAGCAGCGATTTGCGCAGGCAAACCTAAGCGGCGAAAGTCTCCCATCTTAACGAGGGCGTTTTGTCCAAGTTGACGTGAAGCGCGACATTTCTGCTCCCTACGACTTGGAACGGGCAGCAGGAGCTTATTGAAGTCCGTCTTCTTGAAGTGGGGGATAAGTGTGCCGACGTGCATCTTGGCGATTCGCTCCTGCGCAATTGGCGAACGCAGGACGGCGAATAGGTATCGTGGATAGATCTTGTCGGGGTCGGCGCGAACGGCGACCATGTCCTGCGCAATACAGAAGTCCACTGGATCGGGAACAAGGCATACGCGTCCAGGTGTCGCCTTGTTCACAAACAGAATGTCGCCTGACTTCGGATGACCGCGGAACCACGTTGAGTAGGTCTGTGCAGAAACGAAGCGCACCTTTTCGTAAGTGGGGTATAGGAGGTCGTTCCGAATGCAGTTAGTGGCGATCAGCGCAATACCTGAGTCGGCGGTGGGGCAAGTTTTCCCTCGGTTATCTATGACTTCAGACAGAAGCTCTGAAAACGGGACTTCAGCCGATCCCATACCCGAGATCCCTTAGTGCGGTGGCGATCGCGGCATCCAGCTTCGCGGCCTCGGCCTGCTGCTCGCGCAGCGTCGCGGTGAGCCGCCGCATTTTTTCCTCGAACGGCTCGCTGTCGTCCTCCTGCGTCTCGGCACCGACGTATCGTCCGGGCGTGAGCACGTGCGAGTGCTTGCGCACCTCGTCCAGCGACGCGCTCTTGCAGAAGCCGGGCACGTCGGCGTACGCGCCTGCCTCCTTCTCGCCACGCCAGGCGTGGTAGGTCGTGGCGATGCGGGCGATGTCCTCGTCGGTCAGCTCCCGGTGCGTGCGGTCCACCATGCGGCCGAGCTTGCGGGCGTCGATGAAGAGCACGTGGCCGCGGCGGTTGCGGAACTTGCCGTTCTTGCGGTCGCGCGCCAGGAACCACAAGCACGCCGGGATCTGCGTCGAGTAGAAGAGCTGGCCGGGCAGCGCCACCATGCAGTCCACGAGATCGGCCTCGATGAGGTTCTTGCGGATCTCGCCCTCGCCGGACTGGTTCGACGACATCGACCCGTTCGCGAGCACGAAGCCGGCCACGCCCGTCGGAGCCAAGTGATGGACGATGTGCTGCACCCACGCGAAGTTCGCGTTGCCTTTCGGCGGCGTGCCGTACTTCCAGCGCGGGTCGCCGCTCAAGCGCTCGCCGCCCCAATCCGAAATGTTGAACGGCGGATTGGCGAGGATAAAGTCGGCCTTCAAGTCCGGATGGCGGTCGTCGTGGAACGTGTCGCCGTGCGCGATCTGGCCGTCGATGCCCCGGATCGCGAGGTTCATCTTCGCGAGGCGCCACGTCGTGTAGTTGCTTTCCTGGCCGTAGATCGAGATGTCGGCCTTCGCTTTGCCGCCGTTGCCGTTCCCGTTCGCGTGCGCGCGGACGAAGTCCACGGACTGCACGAACATGCCGGACGAGCCGCAGCAGGGGTCGTACACGCGGCCGCGATAGGGCTCCAGCATTTCGACGAGCAGCTTCACCACGCAGCGCGGCGTGTAGAACTCGCCGCCCTTCTTGCCCTCGGCGCTCGCGAACTGCGACAGGAAGTACTCGTAGACGCGGCCGAGCACGTCCTTGGCGCGCGCCGCTTCGTCGCCGACCTTGATGTTGCTGATCATGTCTATAGCCAAGCCGAGGCGCGTCTTGTCGAGTGCGGGCCGAGCGTAGTCTTTCGGCAGCACGCCCTTGAGCGACGGGTTGTCGCGCTCGATGCCGGACATCGCGTCGTCGACGAGCTGGCCGATCGTCGGCTGGCGCGCTTGCGCTTTGAGGTGCGCCCAGCGCGCTTCAGGCGGCACCCAAAAAATAGCTTGCGCGCGGTACTCGTCCGGATCCTCCGGGTCCGCGCCGCTCGCCTGCTCGGCGACGAGCTTGGCGTGGTGCTCCTCGAACGCGTCGGAGATGTACTTGAGGAAGATGAGGCCCAAGACGACGTGCTTGTACTCGGCGGCGTCCATGCTGCCGCGCAGCGCGTCGGCCATTTGCCAGAGCTGGGCTTCGTAGCCCACGTTGGCGGCGGTGTCTTCTCGTGTGGTCTTGCTCTTGGTTCTCTTGGCCACTATCCCGTCCCGAAGATCGGTGGCCGGATATTACCTCGATCGGCAGGAGATCTCCCGAAAACGGCGCCCGGCTTTCAGAACCGCCGCCGCGCCGTCACGACGTACCGCCAGCTCCCGCCCACGGTCACTGCGTCGAACGGCCAGCACGTCACGAGCACGACGATGCTCTCGTCGGCGTCGAGCCGTAGCTCGGCGCGCGCGCTGTCGACGACGTCGAGCGCAGCCACCTCGTAGCGGAGCACCGACCCGTCCGGCCGCTCGAGCGTGAGCTCGTCGCCGACCTCGAGCGACGCGAGCGTGCGAAAGTGCGTGTCGCGGTGCCCGGCGATCACCGTCACGCCGTCGGCTCCGGGCTCTGCACTGCCGTCGAGCCAGGCCGGCGCGAAGGCGAGGTTGCGCCCCGAGGCGCCGGCGAGCACCGTCAGCGGCTCCGGACCATCGGGCAGCGTGAGGCGGGCGACGGGATGCGTGTCGGCCCACGGCCATGGCCGCGCGATCGTTTCTCCGTCTGCAGTCCGCGTCCACGCGCGGTTCAACAAATGCTGCGCGAGCTCGGCCTTCGCCGGCAGCCAAAAGCCGGCCGCGAGCAGCGCGACGCCGAGCGCGACGAGCGCCCCGATCACGAGGCGTCGAGCCCGCCGCTGCCGCACGCGCGGCTTGCTTTCCAAACCGAGCGGCAACGTCACCGTCACCGGCATCGCGCCGTGCCAAGGTCTTTTCATGACGCTCTCCTTGCAACGGGAACCCGTGAACGGAGCAGCAGCGAACCCGCGGCGAGCAACACGATGGCGCCGAGCCAGCGCAGCAGCGGCCCCGGAGTCGCCGTCTGCGGAAGCGCCGCCTGCCACTGCGCGCCGGCCGGCATCGTGTTCTCGATGTTGCGCCGCTCGAGCGCGGCGGCCGCGGAGCGCGCCGGCGTCTTGTCGACGGCGACGAGGCTCGTGTACGGGCTTACCAAGTGATGCTCGAGCGCCGTGTCGACGACGATCTTGCGGATCAGGTCCTCGGGCGTGCCCGTCACGCGGCTGTCGATGACGTGCTCGATCTTGCGCCGTGCCCACAGCGCCGCGATGCCGGGCAGCTCGCTCTGCGCGCCGGCGACGGTCTGCCGCCACGGCAGCCCGCCGGCTCGACCGTACGCCGTCACGAGCAGCGGGCGGTCCGGCGTTGCCGGGAAGCTCGCGGCGAGCACGAGCGGCTCGCCCAAGTAGACGTCGGGGATCGCGGGTGGATACAGCTCGACGGCGTCGGGCCAATCGACGACGACGTCGCTGAGCGCCACCTGCTCGAGCTTCGCGAAGAGCTGCGTCATCTTCTCCGTCACCTCGGCCGTGCTCGCGATGTGCGTGTACGTGCCGCGGCCGAACTGCGCGGCCTTGCGCATGAAATACGAGTTCGGCGCGGAGCCGATGCCGACCGTGAAGAGCCGCGCGTCGCCCAAATTCCGCTCGATGGCCGTGAACAGGCTCGTCTCGGCGCCGACGGCGCCGTCGGTGAGAAAGACGATCTGCCGCAGATAGCTCGGCGCGGCCGGCTGCGAGAGCGCAGCCGCGATCGCGCCGCCGATCTCCGTGCCGCCGTCGGCTTGAAGCCGATCTACGAACCGCCGCGCTTCGGCATGCGTTTGTGGCGTGAACGGTTGCGGTGTGGGCCAGAGCAGCCGCGCCGTCGAATCGAAGTCGATGACGTTGAAGCGATCCCCGCCGCGGAGCCGCCCGAGCGCGTCGGTGAGCGCGGCCTTCGCTTGCACGATCGATTGCCCGCCCATCGACCCCGACGAGTCGATGACGAAGATCTGCTCGCGCGGCCCCGCCTGCGTCAGGTGCGCGGCCGCCTGCGGCAGGATCATCAGCAGCGCGTACGTCGTGTCGTCGATCGTCTCGGTCAGCGCCGCGATCGCGGGCGTCACGCCGACGAGCGGCCGCCACGCGATCACGACGTCGCGGTCCATGGGCACGCGCGGCGCGAGGGTGTCGAGCACGTAGAGATCCGCCGGCGGCGGACGCACGAGCCGCCCGGCCGCCTCGGCGCCGTTCGCGATCTTGGCCGCCGGCCGAGCGCCGCTCCACGCGGGCCCCTCCTGCCGCACGTAGCTCGTCGCGTGGCTATGGCTGCCGAGCCACTCGAGTGGCATGCCGGGCGCGAGCACCGCGTGCACGTACGCTTCGTGCGCCGGGGTGCTGCGCGCCGCGGCCGCCATTCCTTCAATCGTCGGCGTCGCCTCGGGAAGGACCGTCGAGGCGACCGCGCTGATGGCCTCGGGCGTGTCGGGCGCGCCGTAGCGCGGCGTCAGCGTCAGCGGCACGCGCAGGCTGAACTCGCCGGCGTCGTAGCGCGCCGTCTGCAAGTACTCGATCGTGATGTCGATCGCCTCGCCCGGCGCGATGTTGGCGACGGCCGTCGTGAACAGGTTCGCGCTCGTCTGCCGCACGAGGCTCGCGCGCTGACCCGCCGCGCGCGCCTCGCCGTAGATGCGCTCGGCCTTCTGCCGCTCGTGGATCTCGCCTTCGATGACGCGGTCGCCGACCTGCATCAGCAACCGGTCGACGGCCGCGTCGTCGGGCAGCGGCAGCACGTAGACGGCCTCGATGTAAGTCGAGCCCGTGTTGCGAAAGCGCTGTGCCACGCGCACGCGCGCGACGACGCCGGCCACGGAGATCCGCAGGTCCGTCTCGAGCGGCGCGGCGGCCGTGAACGACCCTCCGGGCGCCTGAAACAGCAGCGTCGGCGCGCCGACGTCGGCCGGGAACGCCGCGGCGCGCGCGGCTTGCGCCGTCAGCGTCGCGTAGAGCAGCAGGGCGGCGCCGAGCGTGAGCAAGACATACGTCCAGTTCTCGAGCTCTTCGCAGACGCGCGCCGCGCGCGGGCTGCGCCACAAACTCTTGAGCTTGCGCATTCGTCGACTCCCCAACTTGGCTCGGGAGTCATTGGGCGCCCGGAATGCGACTCTACGGACGGCGAATCGTGGCCGTTCTCAGGCCAATTCTGATGAATTCTGGCGGCTATGCGCCGCGGTCGATCAAGGCGCGGCCGTCTCGCCGCCGAGCGCCTCGATCGCCGCCGTGATCTCGTCGACGGCCTTCGTCAGCAGCGCGCGGTCCGTGCCGCGGGCGACGAGCGTCGCGCCGAGCCGGCCGTCGCGGCTGAACGGGTAGCTGCCGATCTCGACGGTCGGATAGCGCTGCTGGATGCGTTCGAGCGCTTCGGCGAAGTCGCCTTCGCGCAAATAGGCATCGACGCTCGCCGAGAGAATCGGCGCCGCCTGCACGAGCATCGGGACGGCGCTCGCGAACATCGCTTGTGCGACGCTTGGAATGCCCGCGAGCACGAAGACGTTCTCGATCCGAAAACCCGGCGCGCTGCTGACGGTGTTCTCGATGAGCTCGGCGCCCCGCGGAATGCGCGCCATTTTGAGCCGCGCTTCGTTCAGCGGCCGGCCGCTCGACCTCAGGAGCTCGACGGCATCCTGATTCAGCTCGAGCGGCACGCCGAACGCGATCGCGACGCACTCGGCCGTGATGTCGTCGTGCGTCGGACCGATGCCGCCCGTCGTGAACACGTACGTGAACTCGCGGCGCAACTCGTTCAAGTGCCGGATGATCGCCCCAGGATCGTCGCGGACGACGCGGCCTTCGGCGAGTCGGATGCCGAGCTTCGCGAGCTCGAAGCCAAGAAACTGCAAGTTCCTGTCCTGCGTTTTGCCGGATAGGATCTCGTTGCCGATGATGAGCACGCACGCCGTGGGCTGGCCGCTCATGGCGCCTCCGTGCCGCTCGCGCCACGCGGCGCCAGCTCGACGAGCACGCCGTAGTGGTCGGACTCGAAATTCGGCAGCCGGCGGTGCGCAAGCACCGTAAATCCGTCGTTCACGGCGACATGATCGATCGGGATGCCGATGACTGGCAACGTCGTCGGCCAGCTGATGCTGAGCGTGCGCCCGCGGCGGCTGTCGGTCAGACCGCTCTCGGCGAGCCAGTCCGTGAAGTACGGCGAATAGGGGGTGATGTTGAAGTCGCCGGCGACGACGAGCGGATCCAAGTGCGCGGCGCTGCGCGCGGCGAGCTCGCGCAGCTCGTTGTTGCGCGCCGCGCCGCGGCGGGCCGTCGTCGGGGCGCTCAAGTGCACGCCGATGACGGTGAACGGTCCGGCGGGCCCGAGCAAACGCGCTTCGATGGCGGGCCTCCTGCCGATCGCGATCGTCGCGCTCGATTCGACCGGGAAGCGCGACCAAAGACCGATGCCGTAGGGGCCGTCGGCCGGAAAACGGCGGTTCTGCGGGAATAGCTCGTCGAGCGCCGCGAGCTCGCGCTCTGCGTGCGGCGTCAGCTCCTGCACGACGACGACGTCGGGGGAGGATTCGCGCACGATTTCGAGCAATCGGCGCGCCGAGAATTGGCGAAACGACACGTTGACGCTGAGCACTTTGACGGACGGCGCCGCGGCTTCGGCAACGGAACCGGTCGCAAGCGGCAAGTACGGCAGCACGGGCGCGGCGCTGACGGCGCCGGCTGCGACGAGCACGCCCGTGGCCAGCCACCGGCGCCGCATCAAGGCGAGCGTGAGCACGGCGGCCGTGACGACGAGGTACTGCACTCTGAAGTGCGTCGTGAGCTCGAGGGGCCAAGACAGCCGCGCGCCGAGCGGCAGGAAGCTCACGAGAGCCACGAGCGCGGCGACGAGCATGAGCAGGCGATCCACCCGCCGCATGCTAGACCGGCTCCGGGGGCCGCGCGTCGCGCCGGGCACAGCTCCAGCACGCCGCGAACTGCGGCTCGTTCTCTTCGCCGCAAGCCGCGCAACGCCACGGTGCGCCGCCGGCGGCCGGGCGCACGCTCTCGCGAAGCAACGCCGCCGCGCGCGCCGCCTGCTCGGTGTCGAGCACCCAGAGCTCCGGGGCTGCGTCGAAGACGGGCAGGTCGCCGATTCCGCCGCCGAGCTCGCGATTCTTGATGACGCACTCGATCCCATGCTGCTCGAGGACGTTCTTGAAGTGCGCCGTGTCGGGCAGCGAGCTGCCGCTCCACACTCGTTTCATGGCGTCAGGGCCCTCCGTGACCTCCGGTTCGCAACGACTCGAGAAACTGTGCCGGGTCGGCGCCGCGCTCGAGCACCTCGACGAGCGCCGAGCCGACGACGACGCCGTCGGCGTGCGCTCCGAGACGCGCGACTTGCTCGGCACGCCGCACGCCGAAGCCTGCGCAAACGGGCAACGGCGACACGGCTTTGACGGCCGCGAGGTACTCGGCCGTTTCCGGCGGCAGGGCGGCGTCGCCCGTGACGCCGGTGCGCGTCACGGCATAGACGAAGCCGCGGCTCGCCGCCACGACCCGTGCGAGCCGCTCGGGCGGCGTGGCCGGCGTCACCATCTGCACGAGCGCGAGCCCGTGCGGCTCGAGCGCGGCGGCGAGCGGCGCGCTCTCCTCGTACGGCAAGTCCGGCACGATGAAGCCGCTCACGCGCGCTTCGACGGCGCGCGCCGCGAGCTTCTCGTAGCCGAAGGCAAGCAGCGGATTCAAATAGCTCATGAGCAGCACGGGCGTATCGAGCGCGGAATCGCGCCGCGCGAGCTCGTCCAAGATCCACTTGAGGCTCACGCCTTTCTCGATCGCCCGTTGGCTCGCGCGCTGGATCGTGACGCCGTCGGCCATGGGATCGGAGAACGGCACGCCGATCTCGACGGCATCGCTCGCGCTCGCAACCCTCTCGAGCACGGCGAGAAACTCGCTCGGCTCGGGAAAACCGGCCGTGATGTACGCGACCAACGCAGGCGGCTCGCGCTTGCCTGGGTCGCGCGCGAGCGCCGTGCGGAGCCGGTCACGCGGCAGCATGCCGCCCTCCGGCCGCGGTCGCCCGCGCGGCCGCGTCGCTGCTCGCGCCGCCGGCGCTGTACTTCGCGAGAATCGGCATGTCCTTGTCGCCGCGGCCCGAAAGGCCTACAAGCACGCGCGCGCCCGGGTTTTCGGCGGCCCAGCGCTTCGCGCCCGCGAGCGCGTGCGAGCTTTCGAGCGCCGGCAAGATCCCTTCGCATGCCGTGAGCTCCTCGAGCGCCGCGAGCGTCTCGTCGTCGCCGGCGGTCACGTACTCCACGCGGCCGACGGCCTGTAGCAACGCGTGCTCGGGGCCCACGCCGGGATAGTCGAGGCCGGCCGAGATCGAGTGCGTCTCCTGAATTTGGCCGTGCTCGTCGTAGAGCAGCATCGTGTGCGTGCCGTGCAGGACGCCGGGCTTGCCGTACGACAGCGTCGCCGAGTGCTCGCCGAGCGCCGTGCCTCGGCCGCCGGCTTCGACGCCGAAGATCTTGACGGCGCGGTCCGCGAGAAAGCCGTGGAACAGACCGATCGCGTTCGAGCCCCCGCCGACGCATGCGAACACGGCGTCGGGCAGGCCGCCCGCCTCCTCGATCATCTGCGCGCGCGCTTCCTTGCCGATGACGGACTGCAGCTCGCGCACGAGAAACGGATACGGATGCGGCCCGATCGCGGACCCGAGCAGGTAGTACGTGCCGACGGGATCGGATACCCAATCTCTGATCGCCTCGTCGATCGCGGCGCGCAGCGTCCGGTCGCCGGACTTCACGGCGACGACGGTCGCGCCGAAGCGGCGCATGCGGTCCACGTTCGGCGCTTGCCGCGCGACGTCGATCTCGCCCATGTACACCGTGCAGGGCAAGCCGACGCGCGCGCACGCGGCGGCCGACGCGACGCCGTGCTGGCCGGCGCCCGTCTCGGCGACGACGCGCTTCGCGCCGAGCGTCTTCGCGAGCAGCGCCTGCCCGATGCCGTTGTTGATCTTGTGAGCGCCCGTGTGCGCCAAGTCCTCGCGTTTCAGCCAAACGTCGGCGCCCCAGCGCTTGCCGAGCGTCGGCACGGGCGTCAGCGCCGTCGGCCGGCCGATCCAGCTCTTGAGCTCGCGATTCAGGGCGGCCTTGAAATCCGGCGAAGGAAGGATGTGCCGCACCCCGTGAGCCAGCCGCTCGATCGCCGGCATCAGCGTCTCCGGCACGTACCGGCCGCCGAACGGGCCGAAGCGGCCGTTCTCGTCGGGCAGGCGCCCGGCGAGCAAAGCCGCGAATAGCGCCTCTTTCTCCGTCGTCTCCATGATCACACCTCGGCGCCCGGCATCTGCGCCGCAAGCCTCGTTCCTGCTCGCTACCGGCTCTCGCTGCCGGCGTCGACGTTCGTTTCGTGCGTTGCCCGGCCGCGCGCATCGAGCGCCGCCTCGGCCGCGCGCACGCGCACGACGAACTCGCGAATCTTTAGCGGGTCCTTCTCGCCCCGGGCGCGCTCGACGCCGCTCGAGACGTCGACGCCCCACGGCCGCACGAATCGGATCGCCTCCTCCACATTATCCGCGGTCAGCCCGCCCGCGAGGACGACCTCGGCCACCCGCGCAAGCCCGCGCGCCTCGTCCCAGTCCGCAACGCGGCCGCTGCCCGAATGCGTGCCCTCGTAGAGCAGGCGATCCGGCAAGTCGCTGTCGGCCGGCGCGTTGCTTTCGCGGAAGACGGGCAGCGCCGAGCAATTCGCGGGGAGCTTGATCCAGCGGAAGTCCTCGGCGTCCGTCTGCAGCCAATCGGGCTCGAAGACCTCGAGAACGCGCTCCCAGAGCTCCTTGTGCGGATGCCGCATGACGGCGACGCGCACGACGTTCGGCGGGATGCCGGCGCGCAGCGACTTCGCCTGCTCCGGCGTCACTTGCCGCGGCGACTCGGCGAACACGAAGCCGAGCGCGTCGGCGCCCGCCGCGACGGCCGCGTCGACGGCCTCGGGGCTGGTCATTCCGCAGATCTTCACGAACATCGTGCGTGCCTCCTTACGACCGCTGCCCGGCCCACCGCGAGCCATGCGCGGAGCTCGGCCTCGGGCTCGCTCGAACGCATCAGCGACGAGCCGATCAGAGCGAGGCGATAACCGGCCGCGGCGACGGCTTCTACGTCGGCGCCGCTGCCGATGCCGCTTTCGGCCACCGTGGGCAAATGGTGCGGCAGATACGGCGCGAGCTCGGCGAATCGCTCGAAGCGTACCTGCAAATCGCGTAGATCGCGGCAATTCACGCCGGCCAAGAGCGGCGCACCCGCGGGTTGCGGCCCGTCGTACGGCGCGAGCCGCTCGAGGTCGGTGCGGTCGAACGCCTCGAGCAGCACGAACATCCCAAGGCCCTGCGCGCAGTCGACGAGCGCGCGCACCGCCGCGTCGTCGAGCATCGCGAGAATCACGAGCACGCCTCCGGCCCCGGCCGCGCGCGCCTCGAGGACCTGATACGGCTCGGTCAGGAAGTCCTTGCGCATCGCCGGCCGCCCGGCGGGCGCCAGCGCATCGGCCGCGTCGGCGAGGTGCGCGAGCTCGCCGCGAAACTCCGTCGGTTCCGTCAGCACGGACACGGCCGCGGCGCCGCCGCGCGCGTAGCTCTCGAGCTGCGCGCGGGAATCGAAGCCGCGGCTCGCGAGCCCTCCGGCGGCCGGCGAGCGCAGCTTGAGCTCCGCGATGACGTCGAAGCCGTCGAGCACGAGCGGCGGCGCAGCGGGCCGAGCCCGCGCGCGGCGCTCGAGCGCGCCTTCGCTCTCGATGGCGCGGGCTGCGCGGACGCGCGCGCGGCTCGATTCGGCCATGCGCGCGAGGAACGTCACTGCGCACGCTCCTTCGAGAACGCCGCGAGCCGGTCGAGCAGCTCCGTGCCGGCGCCGTCCGTCAATGCCGCGCGCGCTCGCTCGACGGCCCGGCGGGCATCCGTCTCCTGGCCCGTGACCTCGAGCGCGAGCGCAGCGCCGAGCACGAGCGCGTCGCGGTGCGCGGCCGTGTCGCGCCCGGCGAGCGCCTCGCGCAAGCGCGCGGCGTTGCTCGCCGCGTCTCCGCCGCGCAAGTCGTCGAGCGAGCAGCGCTCCAGGCCCAAGTCGCGCGGATCGCGCACGCTGCGCTCGACGCGATTCGGCCGCACGTCGTAGACGACGAACGGCCCGGACGGCGTCGCCTCGTCCCAGCCGCCGTCGCCGTGCACGACGAACGCGCGCTCGATGGCCAACCCCGCGAGCGTGTCTGCCATGCGCGCCGCCATCGCGTCACTGAAGGCGCCAATGACGTGAAACGGCGGCTCGGCCGGGTTCGCGAGCGGCCCCAGAATGTTGAAGACGGTGCGCACGCCGAGCGCTTGCCGGACCGGCGCGATGTGCTTCATGGCCGGGTGGTAATGCGGCGCGAACAAGAACGTGAAGCGGCAGCGCGCGAAACAATCGCCGGCGGCCGTCTCGTCGAGCGGGAGCACGAGGCCGAGCGCCGCGAGCACGTCGGCGCTGCCGCATTTGCTCGAGACGGAGCGATTGCCGTGCTTGACGACCGGCAGGCCGCACGCGGCGGCGAGCAGCGACGCGCCCGTCGAGAGATTCAAGCTGCCGGAGCCGTCGCCGCCCGTTCCGACGATGTCGACGTAGGGCCCCGGCGCGATCGCGGGACGCCGCGCGAGCTCACGCATGGCGCGCGCGAAGCCGCGGATCTCGTCGGCCGTCTCGCCCTTGGCGCGCAGCGCCGCGAGCAACGCGCCGGCGAGCGGCGGCGCGAGCTCGCCGCCGGCCATCTGCCGCAACAGCGCGCCCGCGGCGGGTTCGTCCAAGTGCTCGCCGCGCAGCAAGCGCTCGAGCTGTTGCTGCGGTTGCGCGCTCATGGATAGAGGAAATTCTCGAGAAGCCGGGGCCCTTCGGGCGTCAGCACGCTTTCGGGATGGAATTGCACTCCTTCGACGTTGAGCTTGCGGTGCCGCACGCCCATGATCTCGCCGTCCGTCGTGCGCGCCGTGACGACGAGATCGGCGGGCATCTTCTCGCGGTTCGCAGCGAGCGAGTGGTAGCGGCCGACCTCGAACGGATTCTTGAGCTCGCGATAGATCGTCGCGCCGTCGTGCTGCACGAGCGACGTCTTGCCGTGCATCAGCGCCGCGGCGCCGATGATCTCCCCGCCGAAGTGCTGCACGATGCTCTGGTGGCCCAGGCAGACGCCGAGCACGGGAATCTTGCCCGCGAACGCGCCGATCATCGCGAGCGAGCTGCCGGCGTCGTCGGGCCGGCCCGGGCCCGGCGAGATCACGAGATGCGTCGGCTTCAGCTTCTCGGCCGCCGCCACGGTCAGCGCGTCGTTGCGGTAAACGAGCACCTCGGCGCCGAGCACGAGGAACGCCTGGACGAGGTTGTAGGTAAAAGAGTCGTAGTTGTCGATCAGGAGAAGCCGGACGCTCATAAGCCTTCCTCGGCCAGCTCGAGCGCGCGACGCAGAATCGCGCTCTTCGCGAGCACTTCTTGGTATTCCATGTCGGGCGAGCTGTCCGCGACGATGCCGCCGCCGGCCTGGAAGCTATATTCGTCGCCGTCGAACACCATCGTGCGGATCGTGATGGCCTGATCCATGTTGCCGTTCTTCGCGAAGTAGCCGACCGTGCCGCCGTAGAGGCCGCGGCCCGTCGGCTCGAGCTCCGCGATCAGCTGCATCGCGCGCACCTTCGGCGCGCCGACGAGCGTGCCGGCCGGAAACGCCGCCGCGAACAAGTCGAATGCGTCGCGTCCCGGCGCGACGAGGCCTTGGACGCCGCTGACGATGTGCATGACGTGGCTATAGCGCTCGATCTTGCGGTACGGATCCACGTGCACGGAGCCCGAGCTCGCCACGCGCCCCAGATCGTTGCGCGCGAGATCGACGAGCATGACGTGCTCGGCGTTCTCCTTCGGGTCCGCCAGCAGCTCCTGCTCGAGTGCCGCGTCGTGCTCCGGCGTGGCGCCGCGCGGCCGCGTGCCCGCGATCGGCCGCAAGCTCGCCGTGCGCCCCGAGAGGCGCACGAGCGCTTCGGGCGAGGAGCCCGCAACGCGCAAGTCGCCGAGCTCGAGGAAATACATGTACGGGGACGGGTTCAGGAGGCGCAGGCCGCGATAGGTTTGAAACGGATCGAGTCCCGTGCGGCCTGCGAAGCGCACCGACAGCACGATCTGATAAATGTCGCCGGCCTTGATGTGCTCCTTGCCGCGGCGCACGGCGGCCGCGTGCTCGGCCTGCGTCATGCTGGCCTCGGCCGGCGAGAACTTGCCGGGGCGATCCGGCGCGTCGAGCCCGCCGCGAAGCGCCTTGACGACGGATGCGCGCAGCGCCTGGCGCTCGCGCTCGTCGCCGGCGTGCAGCAGCGCGACGCGCCGCGTCAAGTGATCGAACACGAGCAACGACTCGGGCGCCACGTACACGGCTTGCGGCAGCCCGGGTAGCTCCGCGCGATTCGGCGGCAGACGCTCGAAGTAGCGCACGACGTCGTAGCCCGTGGTGCCGACGAGCCCCCCGTCGAACGGTATGCCGTCGATCTGCGGCTTCAGCAGCGGCGCGCGCTCGAGCGCGGAGCGCATCATGGTTTGCCATTCGGCGGCGTTCGCGGGCCGCCGCTCGGGTTTGCCGTTCACGCTGAGCCGGTCGGGGAAAAGCTCGAGCGTCTGGGCGCTTCCCAGACCGATGAACGAATAGCGCGCGAGCCGCTCGCCGCTCTCGACGCTCTCCAGCAAGAAGCGCGGCGCAAACGGCTTCAACTTCATGTACGCCGATACCGGGGTATCGAGATCGGCGGTGATGTCGAACGGTGACTCCATGATGCGTTTGCCTGCGTTTCCTGGCCCCCAAAAACAAAAACCCATCTCCGGCACTCGCGAAGATGGGTTCTGACTTAGGTCGAGAGAGGACGAGAGTCTTCTACGCGCGCACTACCCACTTCGCCGGTGACACTCGCCACCAGCGGCCGTTGTCGGCAGGATGAGTTGGCCGTCCGCTCATGGCCGGGCAGTATGTCCGGCCCGCTCCCTGCCGGTCAAGACGGGCGACAGACGAAGGGGACCGTACTCGGGACGAAAGGGGACATGTCTACTTTGCGCTGACAGACGCGCGGCAGGCAGGCGGGCGGGAGGGTTCGTGGAACCAAGGCGGCCGTGCCGCCTCTTTCCGAAATTTGGCACGCCCCATGGGGCGCCGAGGGTAAACAGAATGCACCGAAATCCCGCGCTTTTCGGCGGCCGAGTCGAATGAGCACGCCGGCGGGTAGGCACTTGCCGCTCGGGCCGCCGGCCGCCGAGCGACGCAGCGGCCGTCAGGCGCTCGACGACTATTTGAGCTTCTGGCGCTACAGCCGCCGCGCCATCGCGCTCGTCTGGTCGACGCATCGCACTTTGACGGTCGCGCTCGGCGTGTTGACCGTGGCCGCCGGCGTAATGCCGGCCGGCGTCGCGTACTTGGGCAAGCTCATCGTCGACGCCGTCGTCGCGGCGCTCGAGGCGAATCGGGCCGGCGCGGCACCCGACTACGGCTCGGTGTTTCTGCTCGTCGCGCTCGAAGGAGTCCTCGTCGCGGCGCTGGCCGGCGCGCAGCGCGGCATCGATTTCTGCCAATCGCTGCTGCGCGTGCTGTTGTCGCAGCGCGTGCACCTCTTGATTCTCGACAAGGCGCTCACGCTGTCGCTCGCGCAGTTCGAGGACTCGGAGCTCTACGACAAGCTGAACCGCGCGCGGCAAGAGGCGTCGGTTCGGCCGCTGTCGCTCGTGAACCGCACGTTTGCGCTCGGACAGAACGCGGTCTCGCTCGCGAGCTACGCCGGCTTGCTGCTCGCCTTCTCGCCGTGGGCCGTCGCCATCCTCGTCGCGGCGGGACTGCCGGCGTTCATCGCCGAGACGCGATTCTCTGGCGAGCGGTTCCGCGCATTTCAATGGCGCAGCCCCGATCGCCGCATGCTGAATTACCTCGAGATCGTGCTCGCGCGCGAGGACCACGCCAAAGAGGTCAAGCTCTTCGACCTGGGTGCGCGGCTCATGGCGCGCTATCGCGAGATCTTCCGCCGAATCTACGCCGACGAGAAGCGGCTCACGATCCGGCGCGACGGCTGGGGTTTCGTGCTCGGGCTCGTCAGCAGCGGCGCGTTCTACGGTGCGTACGCCTGGATCGCGTTCGCGACGATCGGCGGCGCGATCTCGCTCGGCGACATGACGATGTACCTCTTGCTGTTCAAGCAAGGGCAAGCGGCCGTCGCGGCGATGCTCGGCGCGATCGGCGGCATGTACGAGGACAACCTGTACCTCTCGAACCTGTACGACTATCTCGAGCAACCGTCCGCGGGCGCTCACGGCACCGCGACGACGGGCCCGGACGCCGGCGCCGGCATCGAGTTCGACGACGTCACGTTCACGTATCCCGGCGCGGCCGTCCCTGCGCTGCGCGACGTGACCCTGCGCGTGCGGCCCGGGCAGAGCGTCGCCCTCGTCGGATCGAACGGCTCCGGGAAAACGACGCTCGTGAAGTTGCTGGCGGGGCTATATGCGCCGACATCGGGGACGGTCCGGTATCAGGGCCGCGACCTACGCGAGTGGGACCCGGTCGCGCTGCGGCAGCGCATCGGCGTCATCTTCCAGGACTTCAACCGGTATCAGCTCAAGGTCGGCGAGAACATCGGCGCCGGCGACGTCGCCGCGTTCGAGGATCGCGCGCGCTGGAGCGAAGCCGCGCAGAAGGGCCAAGCCGCCGAATTCATCGGCCAGCTGCCGGCCGAGTACGACACGCAGCTCGGGCGCTGGTTCAACAACGGCCAGGAGCTGTCGGGCGGGCAATGGCAACGCATCGCGCTCGCGCGAGCGTTCATGCGCTTGGGCGCCGAGATTCTCGTGCTCGACGAGCCCACGGCCGCGATGGACGCGGAGACGGAAGCGCAGATCTTCGAGCACTTCCGCTCCCTGACGCAGGGCCGAATCGCAATCCTGATCTCTCATCGATTCTCGACCGTGCGCTACGCGGACCAGATCGTCGTGCTCGACGAAGGCCGCATCGTCGAGCACGGCTCCCACGACGAGCTCATGGCGCTCGACGGCCGCTACGCGCACCTATTCAACCTCCAAGCGCGCGCGTATCGCTGACGCGCGCCTCTGCACCGGCTTACGTGTCGTCGTCGATGCCGCCAATCGCGAGCGCCGCCCAGCGCCAAGCGCGGCCGAGCGACAAGCGCACGCCCGACGGCTCAGCTCGGGCGAGAGTACGTGCCGATGAGCCGGTTCATGCCGAGGACGTTCGGCTCGATTGCGGCGAAGAGGTCGAGCATCGACAAGCCCGGCTCGAGTTTGGTTTCGGCCTCGAGCGCGAGCAGCCAGAAGTAGTAGTGGTGGACGCCGTGCCCTTCCGGCGGCATCGGTCCGCCGTAGCCCCGCTTGCCGAAGCTGTTCGTGCCGCTCGTGTAGCCGTTCTCGCCCTCGCGCAGCTCGGTCACCGAGCCCGGAATGCCGTAGAGCACCCAGTGCGTGAAGCCGTAGCCGCCCGGCGTCACGAGCGGCGCGTCGGGGTCATGGCACACGAGCGCATAGCTCTTCGTGCCCTGCGGCGGATTGCGCCACGCGAGCGGCGGCGAAACGTCGGCCCCCTCGCCCGTGTATTGCTTCGGAATCCGGCCGAGCGGCGCGAACGCCGCGCTCGTCAACTGCATCGTCGATGGTGCGAAACCCATGCGTCGTCCTCCGTGTCGTCAGGGGTCGAGCTCGACCGTGACGCGGCGGAGCGCGGCATCGTCGCCGTCCGCCGCGCCCGCTTCGTCGTCCCAGCGCACGACGTACTCGACGTCGGTGAGCCCGGCGCCGCGCAACAGGTCGGCGACCTGCTCGGCCCTGCGCCGGGCGATACCCGGCTGCTCGACGAGCGTGGTGCCGTTGCCGAGCAGCACGCTGCCGCGATGGCCTGCGATGGAAACGCGGCGCGCGCCGCGTGCCTTCGCCGCGTCGAGAATCGCAGTGAGCTCGCCGGCGTGGCGAAACACGATCAGCCCATCGAAATCGTAGCGCAGCGTGAAGGCGCGTGCAGGCTCCGCGGGCGGGGGCGGCGCGGCGCCCGCGAACGCGAGCCGGCCGCCGCTCGGTCCCGGCGGCCGCGGCGGCTCGAATTTCAGGTTGTAGCGCTCCTCGGCCGGCAGCAGCGTGTTGCACGACGCGTCGAGCTCGGGCAGCACCGACAGCACGACGGGCTCGAGCACGACGCCGCCGCAGACGCGCGGCCGCTCCGCGGCCACCACGCCTTCGACGAGCACGCGATGCCCGAGCCACGGCGGCGTGACGGGCGCGCTAACGTCGGTCTGCAGCGTCAGGAAATAGAGCTCGCCGTCGTACTCGGCGAGCCAGCACGGCACGGAGGCCGTGTCGCGCACGATCGGGCACGACACGAAGTTGCGCCGCTCCGGGGGCAAATCCTCGGCCGCGAGCGGTGCCGCGGCGAGCATCGGCAGCAGCGCGCAGGCGAGCGTCCGGCTCATAGGGCGCTCAAGAACGCGACGAGGTCGCGTTTCTCCTGCTCCGAGTAGCCGATCGAGTAGCGCCGATCGTAGAAGTCGACGAGCTCGCGGAGCGTGCTTGCGGAGCCGTTCGAGAAGTACGGCGCGCGCGCCGCGAGCCCGCGAAACTGCTGCATCACGATCGCGCCGACGTCGTTGCACTTGCCCGAGACGAGCGCGCGGCCCGGGTCTTGCGTGTAGATGACGCGCCCAAGGAACGGATGCGGCGCCACGTCCGCGTTGCACGTGACCTTGAAGAGCGGCAGCTCGGGCTTTTCGCTCGTCCAGGGATTCAGCGGCGCCTCGCGCGCCCACGGCAGGTTCGTCGTGCCGATGTCCATCCAGCCGTTCGCGACGTCCATGCCCGTCATGTGCATGCCGTGGCACGTCGAGCACGTGCGTTTCACGGGGTTGCCGAGGCCGACGCTGTTCAAGTGCATCGAGTCGCGGATGAAGAACGTGCGGAACATGAAGACGTCGTGGCCGCGCGCGATCGACGCGCGCGCTTCGCCGGTTGCATCGGCACCTCCGGGCGATCGCTCGAGCCACGCCTCCTTGTCGAGCGGGAAAACGAAACGCGACGTATTGTTGCCGAGAACGCCGGCCGGCGCGGCGGCAAGATTCGCCGGCCCGAAACCCGGGCCGGCGCGCGTGAGGTCGCCGGACGTGGCGTCGAACGTCTGCGCGGCGTAGATCTGCTCCTCGAACGCGACGAGGCGTTCGAGGTCGGCGGAGCCGAAGCCGTTCGGCAGCTGCAAATGCGTGCGCGCCGCGTCTTGGGCTTGCACCTTCAGCGTCGTCGCGCGCGCGTCGGCCATCATGTTCATGCTCGTCGGGAGGCCCGTGTCGGGGTCGCGCACGGCGGGCAAGCCGCTCTTCGCGATGAACGGACCGACGCCGAAGTTGTGATGCGTCAAGTACTTCGTATTCGCGACGGGCCTCGGCCGGCGGTACACGGACACGGTCGGCTGCGCCGACGCCAGGCCATACTCGGGATGCGTGTTGCAGCCCGTCGGATCGCGCACGACCTCGAGCGTGAGCTCGACCGGCAGCGGCGCGCCGCGCGCGTCGCGCGGCGGCCACGGCAGTGCGATCCGGATCAGGCCGCGCGACAGGATCAGCGAGTGGGCGGCAACGTCGCCGGCGGGCAGGTGCGGGCAATTCCGGCCGTCGACGGCCGCGAACAGCGGATCCCGGCCGTTCGTTGCCGCCCAGCGCTCGCGCACGGTCTCGCTCGAGAGCGCCATGGCGTCGGCCGGTTGATGGCAGGTGACGCAGCCGCGGCCGTTCGTGCCGCGCGGCTCGAAAAACGGGTGGCCGCGCGTATCGATCGTGCCGGACGTGTTCAGGATACCGAGCGCCCCGGCGGCGTTCGTGTACGACGCCTCGGCCGGCAGCGCCCGTCCGTCGCCGGGCGCCCACCATTCGCCGGCCGCCGCGCCGCACGCGAGCCATGACGCCAAGATCGCGCCGGCACGGAGCGCCGCGCGCCGTCGAACGCCGTTTCGCACTCGTTCCCCCGCACGGCGCCCGGGCGGCGCCGTCGCGGCGACTATGCAGCCGCTCCCCCCGCCATGACAAGCGAGGCGGCTCGGCCCGGCCGCGTCGCCGGCGGACGCCCGGCGACCGCGAAACGCCGCGGCTCGCGCGAGGCGCTGAGGTACACTCGCGCCCGGGGCCGCCATGTCGTCATCCACCTCACGCACGATCCGCGCCAACATCTATTTCGCGGAAAAGGATCGTGCGCTGCGCGAGGACGTGCACCGGCTCGGCGAGCTCGTCGGCGAGCTCGTGCGCGAGCAAGGCGGCGAGGCGTTATTCGACCTCGTCGAGACGGCGCGCAAGCTCGCGATCGCCCACCGCGAAGGCGACGACGCGGCGTACGGCGAGCTCAAGCAGCTGCTGGCAGCGCTCGCGCCGAGCACGGCGCGCGACTTCATCCGGGCGTTTTCGACCTACTTCCAGATGGTCAACATGGCGGAGAAGGTGCACCGTATCCGCCGGCGCCGCGCGTACCTGCGCGACGCAAACGCGCCGCAGCCGTTCGGCTTCGTCGACATCCTGCAGCGGCTCAAGGCGCAGGGCGTCGACGGCGACGAGATCGAGCGCGCGCTCGACGGGATTCACATCCAGCCCGTGTTCATGGCGCACCCAACCGAGGTTACGCGCCGCACGCTGCTGCGCAAGGAGCACAAAATCGCTCGGCATCTGGTCGAGATGATGGACCCCTATCTCACGCCGCACGAGCTCGAGGCGACGCTCGGCCAGATTCGCCAAGAGATGACGACGGGCTGGCAAACCGTCGAGGGCCTCGACGAGGGAATCAGCCTGCGCGACGAGGCCGAGCACGTACTGTTCTTCTTGACGGACGTGCTGTACCGCATGGTCCCGCCGCTCTACGAGAGCCTCGAGAGCGCGCTCAAGAGCACGTTTCCGGAGCACGCCGGCCTGCGCGTGCCGATCATCGTGCAGTTCGGCACGTGGGTCGGCGGCGACATGGACGGCAATCCGCACGTCACGCCCAAGAGCATCCGCCAGACGTTGGCGCGCCAGCGCTCGCTCGCGCTCGACCTCTATTACCGCGAATGCGTGGAGCTTGCGGCGCATCTGAGCCAGAGCGTCAGCCGCGTCGGGGTCTCCGAGGAGATCCTGCACCGCACGCGCGAGTACGCGGGCCATTTCCCCGAGGCCGCGGCATCGCTACCCGTGCGTCATCGGCAGATGCCTTATCGAGCCTACCTGCGCCTCGTCGCGGCTCGGATCAAGGCCACCTACGACGACCATGCGTTCCCGTACGAGTCGCCGAGCGAGCTCGAAGCGGACCTCGAGCTGATCGCCGATAGCCTGCGCGCGAACAAGGGTCGTCACGCGGGCCTGTTCGCCGTGCGCCGCTTGCTGAGGCGCGTGCGAACGTTCGGGTTCTACATCGCGACCGTCGACATTCGCCAGAACGCGCTCGTGCACCGGCGCGTGATCGGCGAAGCGCTGCAGGAAGGCGGCTGGCTCGAGGCCGACGACGAGCAGCGCGCGCGGCGGCTCGAGCAGGCGCTCGAGCGCCGGGAGTCGCCCGTCGGCGCGCTGTCGTCGGATGCCCGCCGCACGCTCGCGGTGTTCCAAACGATCGCGCATTGCCGGCGAAAGTACGGCCGCGAGTCGATAGGCCCGTACATCGTCAGCATGGCGCGCGGGCCCGACGACGTGCTCTCGGTGCTGCTGCTCGCGAAGTGGGGCCACCTCGGTCCGAAGGGCGAGGCCGTGCCGCTCGACATCGCGCCGTTGTTCGAGACTGGCGAGGACGTCGAGCGCGCGCCGAAGATCATGGAGCGCCTGCTCGAGGACAAGCTGTACCGCGAGCACTTGCGCGCGCGCGGCGATCGGCAGATCGTCATGCTCGGCTACTCCGACAGCTATCGCGACGGCGGCATCGCCGCCGCGCGCTGGAGCCTGCAGAAGGCGCAGCAAGAGCTCGTCGAGGTCATGGCTCGGCACGGTGTGGCGCTGACTGTGTTTCATGGCCGCGGCGGCACCGTCGCACGCAGCGGCGGCGCGCAGCACGACGCCGTGCTCGCGGCGCCGCGCGGCGCCATCGCCGGGAGGCTCCGGATGACGGAGCAGGGCGAGAACATCAACACCAAGTACGGCTTGCGCGGCATCGCGCTGCGCACGCTCGAGCAAACGGTCTCGGCCGTGCTGCTCGTCACCGTGCGGCCGCCGGCCGCGCACCCGGCCGAGCAGCGCTGGCAGTCGATCATGGAAGAGATCGCCGTCGCGAGCCGCAGCGCCTACCAAGGCTTGCTGTCGGATCCCGACGACTTCATCGAGTACTTCCGCGCCGCGACGCCGATCGACGTGATCGAGCGGATCGGCAGCCGGTCCGAGCGCGCCGAGCACGTCAGCGACTCGCTGACCGAGCCGCGGGCCGCGCCCTGGGTATTCGCGTGGACGCAAAGCCGCTGCCTGTTGCCGAGCTGGTACGGCGTTGCGACGGGCCTCAAGGCGGCGATCGACGCTCACGGCGAGGACGTGCTCGTCGAGATGTTCGAGCAGTGGCACTTCTTCCGCGTGCTGTTATCCGACGTATCGTCGGCGCTCGCGAAGGCGGATCTCGACATCGCGGCGCGGTATTCGCGGCTCGCGGGCGAGCGGCACGACAAGTTTTTTCCCGAGATCCGCCGCGAGTTCCGTGGTTGCGTCGACTTGATCCTGCGGCTCACGCGCCAGAACGAGCTGCTCGAAGCATCGCGCACGCTGCGGCGCGCGATTCGGTTGCGCAGTCCGTACGTGGATCCGATGAGCTATCTGCAGGTCGACTTGCTCGAGCGCTGGCGAAGCAGCGGCCGGCCGGACGGCACCGTGCTACAGGCGCTGACGGCGAGCATCAACGGCATCGCGCACGCAATGCAGGGAACGGGTTAGGCGCGGTTCGCGCGCGCCGGCCGGCGAAGCGGCGCGGTCTTGATCCACCGAACGATGCGAAGGTCGAGGTCCTCGGCCGGCACGTCGCGCTCCGCGAGCGTGCGGCCGCGCACGGAAATGCCGGCGCGATGAACCGTTTCGGGGTCGCCCGACACGAGCGGGTGCCACCAGTCGAGCGGGCGGCCCGCCGCGATCCTGCGATACGCGCACGTCGTCGGCAGCCAGTCGAACGTGCGCTCGTCGGCGGGGCGCAGCGCCATGCAGTCGGGCACGAGCGTGTGCCGTTCGGCGTAACGCCGGCAGCGGCAGCGGTCGCGATCGAGCAGCTTGCAGGCGACGTCGGTGTACGCGACCTTGCCGGTGGCTTCGTCCTGCAGCTTCTTCAGGCAGCAACGCCCGCAGCCGTCGCAGAGCGATTCCCACTCTTCGGGCGTGAGCTCGGCGAGCCTCTTGCGCTGCCAAAACGGCTCCGGCAATTCGCTGCCTCCGTCGTCGCGTTCGAGAGCGATTGTAGCGTTGGCATCGCGCGCACCCTACTGCGGCGCGCGGCGCGGCGTCACCCGCCGTTCACGACCCTGCCGCCCCCGAGCTCGATGACGTGCTGGCAACGCCCGGCCGCCTCGAGGTCGTGCGTGACGAGCACGAGCGTCGTGCCCGCGGCCTTGTTCAGCTCGAACAAAAGATCGAGTATTCGCGCGCCGGTCTTGTTGTCGAGGTTGCCCGTCGGCTCGTCGGCGAAGAGCAGCGACGGGTTCGTGACGAACGCCCGCGCGATCGCGACGCGCTGCTTCTCGCCGCCCGAAAGCTGCTTCGGATAGTGCCGCAGGCGATGCTCGAGGCCGACGTCGACGAGGGCTTGCCGCGCGCGCGCGGATGGATTCGCCGTCGCGGCCAGCTCGAGCGGCAGCATCACGTTCTCGATCGCCGTCGACGAAGGCAGCAGGTGAAACGACTGGAAGACGAAACCGACCTCGCGATTGCGCAATCCGGCGCGGCCGTCCTCGTCGAGCGCCGTGAGCTCCGCGCCGTTCAGCCACACTTTGCCCGACGTCGGCTCGTCGAGCCCCGCGAGCAGCGCGAGCAGCGTCGATTTGCCGGCGCCCGAGGGGCCGACGATCGCGGCCGTGTGCCCGCGCGGCACGTTCAGTGTGACGGAATCGAGGATGGTCAGCTCACCCTCGGGGCTGCTAACCTTTTTCGTGAGGTTGTCGGCTCGTAACAGGAACTCCCCGGTGCTCATCTTCCAACGCCTTGGTGCTTTGCTCGCGCTGACCGTCCTCTGCCTTCCGGCAGCTTTGGGCGCCGGGCAAACCATCGTCGTGGTGGGCGACTCGTTGAGCAGCGGCTACGGCATCGGCGCCGAGCAGTCCTGGGTCGCGATGCTCGAGGATCGCTTGCGATCCGAAGGTTACGGCCACAACGTCGTGAATGCCAGCATTGCCGGCGATACGTCCGCAGGCGGGCTCGCGCGTCTGCCGCGCCTCCTCGAGCAACACGATCCCGATCTCGTCGTCATCGAGCTCGGCGGCAACGACGGTCTGCGGGGCCACCCCGTGGCGACGCTGCGCGACAATCTCGCGAAGATGATCGAGCGGAGCCGCGAGAGCGGGGCGGAGGTCCTGCTCGCGGGCATTCAGATTCCGCCGAATTACGGCGGCAGCTATACCGACGCGCTCGCGGCCGTGTATCCCGAGCTCGCGCAGCGCTACGACGTTCCGCTCGTCGAGTTCTTGCTCGAGGGCGTGGCGCTGAACGACGAGCTCATGCAGCCCGACGGCATCCACCCGAACGCGGCAGGCCAAGAAGTCGTGTTCGCGAACGTCTGGAGCGTGCTTGGCCCGATGCTCGCGGCGCGCGATGCGCCCTAGGCGCTGGGTCGCAGCATACTCGCCCGGAGTACCGGCCGAGATCGATCCCGACGCTCACTCGTCGCTCGTGGCGCTGCTCGAGGCGAGCTTCGAGCGCTTCGGCCCGCAGCCGGCGTTCACGAACCTCGACACGACGATCACGTTCGCGGACACGGAGCGCTTGTCGCGCGCGTTCGCCGCGTACCTGCAAGCCCTGCCCGGCGTCGAAGCCGGCGACCGCGTCGCGGTCATGGTGCCGAACACGCTCCAGTCGCCGGTCGTGCTGTTCGGCATCTTGCGTGCCGGCATGGTGGCCGTGAACGTGAATCCGATGTACACGGTTCCCGAGCTCGAGCACCAGCTCGTCGACAGCGGGGCGCGCGCGATCGTCGTGCTCGAGAACTTCGCGCACACGCTCGCGGCGGCGCTGCCGCGAACCAAGGTCGAAACGGTCGTCGTCACGCGGCTCGGCGATCATTGCTCGCCGCTCAAGCGTGCCGCCGTAAGGTTCGTCGTGAAGCACGTCAAGAAGCTCGTGCGGCCCTGGAGCATTCCCGGCGCCGTCGACTATCGCGACGCGCTCGCGCGCGGCGCGGCGCTCCCGTACGAGGCACCGGGCGTCACGGGAAAGGACCTCGCGTTCCTGCAGTACACGGGCGGCACGACGGGCGTCGCGAAGGGCGCGATGCTGACGCACCGCAACGTCGTGGCGAACGCGTTGCAGGCCGCCGCGTGGGCGCGCCCGTTCTACAGCGCGGACGCCGGCGTCGTCCTGACGCCGCTGCCGCTCTATCACATCTACTCGCTGACGGCGAACCTGTTCTGCTTCTTGGAGCTCGGCGGGCACAACTTGCTGATCACGGATCCGCGCGACATCAAGGGTTTCATCGCGCTGCTCCGCAAGCACCGCTTCGCGTTCATGACGGGCGTCAATACGCTGTTCAACGCGCTGCTGCGGGCGCCCGGTTTCGCGTCGCTCGATTTCTCGTCGCTGCGCGTCGCGATGGGCGGCGGCATGGCCGTGCAGCGCGACGTGGCGACGCGTTGGAAGGCCGTCACGGGCGTCGTCATCGCGCAAGGTTACGGGCTCACGGAGGCGTCTCCGATCGTCTCGGGCAACCCGTTGCACCTGACCGAGTTCAACGGCTCAGTCGGCGTCCCGTTCCCGTCGACCGAAGTCGCCATTTTCGACGACGGCGATCGCCAGGTCGGCCCGAACGAGGCCGGCGAGATCTGCGTGCGCGGCCCGCAGGTCATGGCCGGCTATTGGCAGCGGCCCGAGGAGACGGCGAAGGTCATGTTCGGCGACGGCTGGCTTCGAACGGGCGACGTCGGCCGTCTCGACGCGCAAGGGTTTCTCTTCATCGAGGACCGCAAGAAGGACGTCATCGTCGTGTCCGGCTTCAAGGTCTACCCGAACGAGGTCGAGGACGTCGCGACGCAGCAGGAAGGCGTCCGGGAAGCCGCCGCGGTCGGCGTGCCCGATGCAGAGTCCGGCGAAGCCGTGAAGCTCTACGTCGTGCGCACCGACGAGGCGCTGACGGCCATGGACGTGCTCGAGCACGCGCGCCGCAACCTCACGGGCTACAAGGTGCCGCGCCACGTCGAGTTCGTGCCGGACCTGCCGAAGTCGAACGTCGGCAAGGTGCTGCGCCGCGCGCTGAAGGAGCGCGACGGTCAAGCCAGCGCGACGCGCAACAAGTAGAGCGCGAGGCCGACGAGGCCGCCGACGAGCGTGCCGTTGACGCGGATGAACTGCAGGTCGGTGCCGATGTTGAGCTCGATGCGGCGTGAAGTCGCCGTGGCGTCCCAGCTCTCGATGGTCTCCGAGACGATCTCGCTCAAAGGGTCGCGATAGTTGTCGACGACGTGCAGCAACAGCTCCTTTAGCCAGTCGTCGAGCTCCGCCGAGAGCCGTTCGTCGGCGCGCAGGCGCGCGCCGAGCGCCCCGATCTCGCGTTGCAGGCCCAGCGAGAGCGGCGAGCTCGAGTCGGCGAACGAGGCCGCAAGCTCCGCCCGCAGTCGCTGCCAAAGCTCGAGCGCGTAGCTCCGGACGGTGGGATGCGTCACCAGCTCGTCCTTCAGCGCCCGCGTCTTGGCGGCGAGCTTCGGATCGTCCGCCATGGCGTGCCGTAGCGACGCGAGGCGCGACTTGATCTCGGCGCGGGCCGGATGCGCCGGATCCGCGGCGATCGCGTCGAGCAGCTCTTCGAGGCCGCCGACGAGCTTGTCGAAAATCTCCTGGTCGACGAACTTCGGCAGCCACCATGGGCTCTGCTCGTGGATCCGCACGCGAATGGATACGCGATTCTTCTCGAGCTCCGTGCGGCCGAATTCGACGAGCTGATCGATGATCAAGTCCGCCCGCTCGCCGGTCGCGAGCACTTCGAGCACGGTCGCGACGACGCGGTTCACGGACACGTCGTCGAACGAGGCGCGTAAGGTGCCGCCGAGCGCCCCGCGCAGCTCGCCGCTGCCGGCGCTGTCCTCGCGCAAGGCCCAGGCGAGCGCGAGCCCGAGATCGCGGCTCACGCGCGCGGCGTTACCTCCATCTTCGGCAGCTGCTCCCTGCGTTGCTCCTCGGGCATCCATGCCCTCGGCGAGCCAGGCGCCGAGGCGCGCCGCGAGGTTCGCGCGGCCGAGCCGCCGGGCCACGGCCTCGCGCACGAGGAAATGATCGCGAATGAAGCGCGCCAAGGCGCGGCCGATCTCGTTCTTGCGCGCCGGCACGATCGCCGTGTGCGGGATCGGCAGCCCCAGCGGCCGGCGAAAGAGCGCCGTCACGGCGAACCAATCCGCGAGCCCGCCGACGAGCGCCGCTTCGGCGAACGAGCGCACGGCTTCGACGTAGGGACCCGGCGGCGCGAGCCACGTGGTGCCCGCGTAGACCACGGCCATGACGCCGAGCAGCGCCGTCGCGAAGGCCCGCATGCGGCGCAAGCGGCGTACGAGCGCAGGGTCGGGGGCTGCCGGAGCGGCCGGAGCGCCGCTCATCCGAAGACGGCGGCAATCTCCTCTTGGATTGCCGTCGCGGCGACGTAGGGGTCCGCGGCATCGCGGATCGGCCGGCCGACGACGATGTGATCGGCGCCCGAGCGAAAAGCGATCGTCGGCGTGACGACGCGGCGCTGGTCGTCCGAGCGCGGGCCGTCGGCCGGGCGAATGCCGGGCGTCACGACGAGCGGCTCCGGGCCCAAGGCCGCGCGCAACGCGGCCGCTTCGAGGCCGGATGCGATCACGCCGTCGCAACCGGCCGCAACCGCGCGGCGCGCTCGCTGCAGCACGAGCTCCTCGATGCCGAGGCTCACGCCCATCTCGGCGAGATCGGCCGGCGCGATGCTCGTGAGCACCGTCACGGCCAGCACCTTGAGCCGGGCGCCTTTCGCGCCCGCCGCGGCCTCGACTACGGCGCGGTCGCCGTGCACGGTGAGGAACGTGGCGCCCGAGCGCCCGAGCTGGCGCACGGCGGCCGCGACGGTGGCCGGAATGTCGTGCAGCTTGAGGTCGGCGAAGACTTTCTTGTCCCGCTCGAGCAGCCAGTCGAGCAGCTCGAAGTAGTGGCGCGACGCCGCGAGCTCCAGGCCGAGCTTGTAGAAGACGACGCTGTCGGCGAGGCGCGTGACGAGCGCCTTCGCGCCCGCGAGGTCCGGCACGTCGAGCGCGAAGATCAGCCGCTCGCGATTCGCGATTCGGCTTGCAGCGCGAGTGATTGCGGCGGCCACGAGCGAATTCTAGCAGTCGCGCTCACGCCCCGCGCAGCGCGTCGCGCGCCTGCAAGGCGAAGCGATCCGTCATGCCGGCGATATAGTCGGCCACGACGCGGGCGGCCCCGGCCTCGTCCCCGGCCGCCGCGAGCTCGCCCGCCAGCGCGGCGTGCTCGTCGGGCATGCGCGCGAAGTCGGCCATCAGCGAGTCGAACAGGAACCTGACCGTCTCGCGTGCCTGCTCGGTCATCTGCCGCACGTGCGGATGCGTATAGAGAGCGTCGCGCAGGAACCGCTTGAGCTCGAGCTGCGCCTCGCGCGACGGCGGGCTCAACGCGATGAGCCCGTGCGGCAGCGCGCGTACGTCGTCGATATGCCGCGGCGCGGCGGCCGCGATTGCGGCCGCGCTCGTCTCGACGAGATCGGCAACGAGCCGGCCGATCATCTCGCGCACCATCTCGCTGCCCATGAGCTGCGGCTTGAGCTTCGGGTGCTCCGCGGCGACGCGGCTCAAGAGCTCGGCGAGAAACGGCAGCGTCGCGAGCTGCTCGAGCGTGATGAGACCGGAGCGCAGGCCGTCGTCGACATCGTGGTTGTTGTACGCGATCTCGTCGGCGATGTTCGCGAGCTGCGCTTCGAGCCCCGGCTGAGTGCGGTCGAGAAACCGCTGACCGACCTCGCCGAGCCAAAGCGCGTTCTTCAGCGAGCAGTGCTTCAAAATGCCTTCGCGCGTCTCGAACGTGAGATTGAGCCCGCGGAAGGCCGCATAGCGGTCCTCGAGGTGATCGACGACGCGGAGCGACTGCAAGTTGTGCTCGAAGCCGCCGTAGTCGCGCATGCAGTCGTTCAGCGCATCCTGCCCCGCATGGCCGAACGGCGTGTGGCCGAGATCGTGCGCGAGGCTGATCGCCTCGACGAGGTCCTCGTTCAAACGGAGCGCGCGCGCCACGGTGCGGGCGATCTGCGCGACTTCGAGCGAGTGCGTGAGCCGCGTCCGGTACAAGTCGCCTTCGTAGTTGACGAACACCTGCGTCTTGTAGACGAGGCGGCGAAACGCCGTCGAGTGAACGATGCGATCCCGATCGCGCTGGAACTCCGTGCGCAGCCTCGGCGGCGGCTCTCGATGCCGGCGGCCGCGCGAGTGGGCCGCCGTGGCCGCATAGGGGGCCAGCTCTTGCCGCGCTGCCGTCACCGGAGCTGCTCGGCGAGCACGGCGCGCAAGGTATCGTCGGGCGGCGCGCGGGTCACGACGGCCTCGCCGAGCGCGCGGATCAGGACGAGCTTCAGGCCTGCGCGATCGGCCTTCTTGTCGCCGCGCATGGCGTCGAGTAGCTCGCCGGGATCGACGCCCGGCGCCTTCGTCGGCAGGCCGGCTTGCGCGAGCAGGCGCTCGATGCGGTCGCAGTCGCGCGCCGCGAGCAAGCCGAGCGCGGCGGAGGTGCGCGCCGCGAGCACGATGCCGATCGCGACGGCCTCGCCGTGCAGCCAACGCTCGTAGCCGCCGATCGCCTCGAGCGCGTGCCCGAAGGTATGCCCCAAGTTCAGCAACGCTCGTTGTCCGCGCTCCCGCTCGTCGCTCGCGACGATCGCGGCTTTGATCTCGCAGCTGCGGCGGATCGCGTGTGTGAGCGCGGCCGTCTCGAGCGCGCGCAGATCGCCGACGTGCGTCTCGAGCCACTCGAACAGCTCGGCGTCCAGGATGATGCCGTACTTGACGACCTCGGCGAGCCCGGCGGCGAGCTCGCGCGGCGGCAGCGAGCGCAGCGTGTCGGTGTCCGCGACCACGGCGATCGGCTGATGGAACGCGCCGACCATGTTCTTCGCGCGCGGATGGTTGACGGCCGTCTTGCCGCCGACCGACGAATCGACCTGCGCGAGGAGCGTCGTCGGCACCTGGACGAAGTCGACGCCGCGCTGGTAGCTCGCCGCCGCGTAGCCCGTCAGGTCGCCGATCACGCCTCCGCCGAGCGCGACGAGGCAGCAGTCGCGGTGGAAGCGGCCGTCGACGAGGCGGTCCAAGATGCTCGAGAACGTCGCGAGGGTCTTGTGCCGCTCTCCGTCGGGAACCACGAGCGTGTCGAGGTCGCGCCCGGCCAGGGCCGCGTGCACGCGGTCCAAGTAGAGCGGCGCGACGACGTCGTTCGTGACGATCAGCACTTGCTTGGCCGTGCCGTACAGCTCGGATCGGTCGAGCAGCCGCGGTCCGATATGGATCGGATAGCTGCGGTCGCCGAGCGCAACGACGATCGTGTTCACCGGCGAAGGTTAGGAAGTGCGCTCGAGCTTTGCAACGCGCTGACGGAGCCGCTCGACGATCTCGACGGCCACGGCCCGCACTTGCCGCCCCGTCGTGTCGATGCGGAGATCCGCGAGCTCCTCGTACAACGGCCGCCGGACGACCATGAGGCGCTCGAGAACCGCGCGCGGATCGCCGTTCACCAAGAGGGGGCGAGTCTTCGAAGCTTTCGTGCGCCGAACGAGCGTGTCGATCGTGGTCTCGAGATAAACGACGACGCCGGTCGCGGCAAGCCGCTCGCGGTTCACGGGGTCGAGGACGACGCCGCCGCCCGTCGCCACGACGACGCCGTGGAGGGCCGTGAGATCCGCGATGACGTCGCGCTCCCGCGCACGGAATCGAGCCTCTCCTTCCTTCTCGAAGATGAAGCGGATGTCGACGCCCGTGCGGTTCTCGATCTCGGCGTCGCTGTCCCTGAACTCCTTGCCGAGCAGCGTGGCGAGCCGGCGGCCGACGGCGGTCTTTCCGGATCCCATCGGGCCGATCAGATACACGTTCTCGAGGCCCAGCATGGCTCCTAGGATACTGAAAGCGAGACGGCCGCCCAAAGGCGGCCGTCGATGCGAGCACAGGAGTACGGCGTGCGCCTAGTTGATGCGCGCGCCCTCCTGCAGAATCTTCGGCGTCACGAAGATCAAGAGCTCCGCGTTGTTGTTCGTCTGCGTGCGGCTGCGGAACAGGTACCCGATGCCGGGGATGTTGCCTAAGCCCGGCACCTTCGTGACGGCGCTGCGGAGCTCGGTCTCGAACACGCCGCCGAGCACGACGGTCTCGCCGTCGTCGACGTGAACTTGCGTGGTCAGCTCGCGCGTGTCGATGCTCGGGATGAAGCCGCCGGCCTGACCGCTGGACACGACCTCGCCGACCGAGTCCTTCGTGATCGTGAGGTCCATGATGATGCGGTTGTCGGGCGTGATCTGCGGAGTGACGCTCAAGCTCAACACGGCCTCTTTGAACGACACGGTCGTGGCGCCGCTCGACGACGACTCCTGATACGGAATCTCCGTGCCCTGGAGGATGCGCGCCTCGCGCTGGTTCGTCGCGACGATGCGCGGCGTCGAGATCACGCGGCCTTCGCCCTCGGCTTGCAGCGCCGAGAGCTCGAGGTCGACGAGGTAGTCGCTGCCCAAGATCGCGAGCGCGATCGAGCCGGCAGGCGCCGCGACGGGCAGATTGACGTTGTAGCGCGAAACTTGCGGCGGCACGCCGACGGGCGTGGCCGAGCCGCCGGCCCCGCCGATCAGCGGCGCGCCGACCATGTTCCCGGCGCCGGCTCCGGTGCCCGTGACGCCGATCAAGCCGTTGCCGTTGTTGTCGTTGACCGACGTCGCGCCGAACCGCACGCCGAGCTCGCGGCTGTAGTCGTCGTTGACGATGACGACGCGGCTTTCGATCAGCACCTGGCGCACGGGGATGTCGAGCGTCGTGACGAGCCGGCGGATGTCGGCGAGGCTCGTCGCCACGTCGCTGACGAGCAGCGTGTTCGTGCGCTCGTCGATGGCGACCGTGCCGCGGTCCGAGAGCAGCGAGTTGCCGCCTTGGCCTTGAATCAGCGCGGCGAGGTCGGACGCCTTCGCGTAGTTGACTTGGATGAACTCGGAGCGCAGCGGCTCGAGCGTCTGCTTGGCCTGCAACGCTTCGAGCGCGGCCTGCTCGCGTGCCGCGATCTCCTCGGCCGGCGCCACGATGATGACGTTGCCGTTGCGCCGCATGGCGAGGCCCTTCGTCGTCATGACGACGTCGAGCGCCTGGTCCCACGGTACGTTCTGCAACCGCAGCGTCATGCTGCCCTGCACCGTGTCGCTGACGACGATGCTCAGGTTCGTGAAATCGGCGAGGAGCTGCAGAACGGCGCGCGTCTCGAGGTCCTGGAAGTTGAGCGTGATGCGCTCGCCCGTGTATTCGCGATCCTCGGAGAACAGGCCCGGGTCCGCCGCGGCTTGCTGGACGGGCGCCTTCAGCTCGAGCGTGAATAGATTGTCGGATTGATAGGCGACCTGATCGTATTGAGCGGCCGACGTGACGACGAGCCGCGCGTCGCCGTTGGCACGCAGCGCATCGACCGTGAACACGGGCGTGGCGAAGTCGGTGACGTCGAGACGGCGCATCAGCTCTTGCGGCAGCGCCGTGTCGTCGAAGTCGACGACGATGCGGCCGCCTTCCTGGCGAACGTCGACCGTCGTGCGCGGGTCGCTGAGCTCGACGACGATTTGCCCGGCGCCGTCCTGTCCGCGGCGAAAGTCGATGTTGCGGATCGAGCGGCTGCCGGCCGCGACGGAGCCCCCGGCCGGAGGAGCGGTCTCGCGCCGCTGCTGCGCGGCAAACGACGGCGGCGCGGCACCGGGGCCCTGGCCGATCACGACGTACACGCTGTCGCCTTCGACGCGAGTCTCGTACGGCACCATCTCGTTCAGATTCATGACGACGCGCGTGCGGCCGTTGGCCTCGGCGGCGAGAACGGTCGTCAGCGGGCCGACGTTCGCATCCTGCCGGCGCGTGTCGAGGCCGAGCGACGTGTTCGGCAGATCGAGGGAGATGCGCGCCGGATCGTCGATCGTGAACGTCATCGGCTCGGGAGCGTTACCGTTCAAGCGCAGCCTGAGCTGCACCTGTTGGCCCGGCAACGGCTGCACGTCGATGGCTTCGAGGCGCAGGTCTTGCGCCCGCGCCGTCGCGGACCAGAGTCCCACGGCGAGAAGCAACGCGACGCCTAGCCACGTCAAGAGGTTCTCGCGACGAACGGGCGCTGACATGTTCATACGGTGTACTCCCTAAGCTCCCCGGAGATTCAGTCGGCCAAAGCGATCGCGGCGGGCCGCTCCAGATACCCGCCGAGGCCGTCGGAGATGATCTCCACCAGCTGAATCTCTGAATCCGAGATGGCGACGATGCGCCCGTAGTTTTGCCCCATGTGATTGCCGACGCTGACACGCCATACGAGACCGTCGTTCGACTGCACCAAGCCGAACGTGGCGCGCCGATCGGCCAACGTGCCGACCATGCGCAGCGTGTCGAGCGGAAACTTCTCGAGCTCTTCGCGCGGGCGATTCGGATCCGGGCCCTCGACGGCGTTCGGATCGATTCTGCGCCGCCGCTGCGGCTCGTCGGGCATGAACGGAGAACGGCGCGTTCCCGCTTCGTACGCGAACGAGGGCGCGGGCTCGACGGGCGGCAAAGGTTCGATACGGCCGCCCGGCCGCGCCTTGACCTCGTCGATATAGGCGCGCAGATCGTCGTTGGCGCCACCGCAGGCGCTGAGCGCGGCCGCGATCGAAGCCGTGGCCAGCCAGCGCGTAAAGAGCACGCTACGCGTCCTCATCAGCCCTCCGCTTCCTCGTCCAGGTAGCGATAAGTTTTCGCCGTCACGGTCATCGTCAGCTCGTCGGGGTTCTGCCGGTCGACCGGGCGAATCGTGATGTCATGTAAGGTCACAATGCGCGGCAGCGCAGCGATGCCGCTCACAAAATTGCCCAACTCGTGGTAACTGCCCGTGTAGCGGAGCCGGATCGGCAGCTCCGCGTAGAAGTCCTTTTGGATTTCGCCCGTCGGCGTGAACTCGAGCTCGTCGAGGCCCGCCCCGAGGGCCGTCTGCGAGATGTCGACGAGCAAGCTCGGCACCTCGGTCTTGCCCGGGAGCTGACGCAGCATCGCGCCGAAGTCGCGCTCGATTTCCGCGAGCTGCTGACGGTAGGCGTCGAAGTTGGCGGCCTTGCGCTGCTTGTCCTCGAACTGGACGCGAAGATCGCGCTCGTCTTGCTGCGCGCGCTCGAGCAGGGGTATTTCCTCCTGGATCACGAACATGTAGATGCCGGCCGCGACGACGGCCGCGAAAGCGAGCGCGATGGCGCCGACGCGGATCGGCAGCGGCCAGCGGCCGGGGTCGTTCGTGTCGAGAGAGCGAAGGTCGTCGACGATACTCATTGCGCCACCTCGCCCTCGGCCGTGACCATCGGTACCTGCTCGGCGAATATCTTGAACTGCGCGTTGCGCTCGACACCGGCCGTGACGAAATCGACGCCCTCGAGCCCCGGCGAGCGGAGCCATGCGGAATCGTCGATGTTGCGCATCAGCGCCGAGACACGCGTGCTCGATTGAGCATTGCCCTGCACCTGGATGCGATTGCCCTGCTGCACGACCTCGAAGAAGTGCACGCCCTCGGGCACCGTGTTGACGAGCTCGTCGAACAGATGGACGACCTCGGGGCGCGAGCGCTGCAGCTGCGTGATGACTTGCATGCGGGCCACGAGCCGCTCGCGCTGGCTCTCGAGGCCGCTGATCTCTTCTATTTGTTTGTCGAGCGCCGCGATCTCGTCACGCAATATCTGGTTGCGGCCTTGCTGCGCGCTCGTCCAGCCCTGCACCGTGAGCTTGGAGAGGTATACGACGCCCATCGCAACCACGAGGCTGCCCGCGAGCGCGACGAGAAATTCCTTCTTGCGCCGTTGACGCAGCTCTGCGCGCCACGGCAATAAATTGATTCTCGGCATTAGTCGAAGCTCCTCAGTGCAAGGCCGCAGGCGGTCAAGAGCGCAGTCGCGTCACGATCGACGCCTTGCGACTTGGCGCGGCCCGAAATCTTCATTTGGCCGAGCGGATCGCCGATTTGCGTGGCGATGCCGACACGGCTGCCGATGACGTCGGCCACGCCGGGGATGTTCGCGCAGCCGCCGCAGACCAAGATTTGATCCGGCTGCTCGCGGCCGCTGCCCGAAGCGAGGAAGAATTGCAGCGAGCGGCTGACCTGCTGCGACATGTCGTCGATGAAAGCGTCGAGCACCTCGGGCTGATAGTTGCTCGGCAGGCCGCCTTCCTTCTTCGCCCGGCCCGCATCTTCCATGCTGAGGCCGTAGGTTCGCATGATCTCTTCGGTGAGCTGCTGCCCACCGAAGGCGAAGTCGCGCGTGTAGATGACCTTGAGGTCCTTGAGCACGCTGAACGTCGTCGTGCTCGCGCCGAAGTCGACGATGGCGATGAATTTGTCTGCGCCGGCGTCCGGCATCTGGTGCGTCAGGAGCTGGCAAGCGTTCTCGACCGCGAACGCCTCGACGTCGACGACGCGCGCCGTCAGGCCGGCCGCTTCGACGGCGACTTGGCGCTGCTCGACGTTCTCCGTGCGCGTCGCGACGAGCAGCACGTCGACCATGTCCGGATCGCGCTCGCTGTCGCCGATGACCTCGAAGTCGAAGCTGACTTCCTCCATCGGAAACGGAATGTACTGATCGGCTTGCAGCTCGACCTGACCCTCGAGATCGGTCGCGCTCAAGTTCTTCGGCATTTGGATCACTTTCGTGATCGCGGCATCGCCGCTGATCGCGATCGCGGCTTCGCGCGTCTTCGTGCCGGCGCGCTTGTGCGCGCGGCGAATCGCCTCGCCGACGGCTTCGGCGTCGACGATGGCTTTTTCGTTGATGGCGTTCGGCGGGGTGGGTTCGGCTGCGTAGGATTCGACCCGGTATCCTCGACCGCTCTCGACGAGCTCGATGAGCTTGACCGACGAAGTGGTGATATCGAGGCCGACCAAGGATCCTTTACGACGCGTCGCAAACACTGCTTTTCCTTTCCAACACGGGAGGTTGGGTTAGAATCCTACACGTGCCTTCAACAGCCCAATTTAACTATATTTCACTCGACAGGGACACCGTTGTGACGGGTCTCTCGATCCCTGAATCGAGCCTACCGTCACCGCCCGGGGCGCGCCGCTGCGGAATCTGCCGGCAGTGACTGAATTCCCCGCTCGGCCGGGACGATCGCGCGGTGTTGCGGGTGAGTCGCGGAAAAGCAGCTGGCGAAGCGTCGGGTCGATTCGGAGCTATCGCCCGTTTTATGACGGCTTCGGCAGCCCCGCTATCGTAGTTGCGGCGATCCTGGCCGCGCCCGTAGACCGGAGGCTTTGCGTCCCCAACTTTCGCTGGGTTTGCCCTGACGCGGCGGACTATGCACAAAGGCTCAGGCGCTGGCAAGGGCGTACAATGCAACTTCGCCAATGAAACGTTACTCGCAGATTCTGTTGACAATTCTGGCTCTGGGCGGCGTTTTCGCGCTCGGGCTCGTGGCATTGCTGACCGGCGCCTACTACTACGTTGCACCGGACGTGCCGCAGGCCGCCGAGCTGCGCGAGACGGAGATCCAGGTCCCGCTGCAGGTCTATTCGCGCGACGGCCGGCTCATCGACGAGATCGGCGAAAGAAAGCGGACGCCGGTCGCCTACGAGGACATTCCGCCGCTCTTGATCAGGGCGGTCGTGGCCGCCGAGGACGAGTACTTCTTCGAGCACCCCGGCATCGACTGGCGCGGCATCATTCGGGGCGCCATCAACGAGCTCCGCTCGAGCGGCGCGAACGTCGGCGGCAGCACGATCACGCAGCAGGTTCCGCGCACGCTCGAGGTCATGAAACGAGCCGGATTGAATTCGGGGTTCGACCGGTTCGTCGCGAAGTTCAAGGAGTGGATCCTCGCGTATCGCATCGAGCAGGAGTTCACGAAGGAGGAAATCCTCGAGCTCTACCTGAACACGGGCCTCTTCGGCGGCCGCTACTACGGCGTGGCGACGGCCGCGCAAGCGTACTTCGGCAAGCCGCTCGGCGAGCTCACGATCTCGGAGATCGCGATTCTTGCGGGCATCCCGCAGCGGCCGAACGACTGGAACCCCGTTGCGAGCGTCGAGCGCGCGACGGCGAGGCGGGCCTATGTGCTGCGGCGCATGCACGAGACCGGCGCCATCACCGACGCCGAGTACGAGACCGCGCTCCTGCAGCCCGTCGAAGGGAAAGAGTACGGACTGCAGCGGCAGCTCCGGGCCCCGTACGTGGCCGAGATGGTCAGGGCCGAGATGGTCCGGCGGTTCGGCGACAAGGCGACCACGGCCGGCCTCAAAGTCACGACGACGATCGACAGCCGTCTGCAAGCCGCCGCGAACGACGCGATCCGCAACACGCTGATCGCGTACGACGAGCGGCACGGCTATCGCGGACCGTTGGCGCGCGTCGAGCTGCCGGGTCTCGCCGCGCAGCCGGAGGGGGATGCGCCGGCCGCGAGCGCGCCGCTCGATGCGGAGGCGCTGCGCGAGCTGCTCGAGGACTATCCGAACGTGCTCGACTACGAGAGCGCGATCGTGCTCGCCGTCGACGACGCCGCGGCGCGCGTGTTCTTTGCGGCGCACGGAGAGCAGACGATCGGCTTCGACGCCGTCCAGTGGGCATGGCGTTTCGTCACGGACGACACGACTGGGCCGAAGCCGACGACGGTCGCCGAGGTGCTCGCCGCCGGCGACGTGGTGCGGTTTCGCCGCACGGCGGAAGGCGGATGGCGCCTCGCGCAAATCCCCGAAGCGCAGGGCGCGTTCGTCTCGATCGACCCGCTCGACGGCGCCATCGTCGCCTTGAACGGCGGCTTCGACTTCTTCTTGAGCAACTTCAATCGCGCGACGCAAGCCGAGCGCCAACCCGGCTCGTCGTTCAAGCCGTTCGTGTACTCGGCGGCGTTCGAGCATGGGTACACGCCGGCCTCCGTCGTGCTCGACGCGCCCGTCGACGTCGGCTACCAACCCTCGCTCGAGCGGGTGTGGCGGCCCGAGAATTTCGGCGGGAAGTATTTCGGCGAGTCGCGGCTGCGCGAGGCGCTGTTCGAGTCGATGAACTCGGTGTCGATCAAGATCTTGCAGAGCATCGGCGTGCCCGCGGCGGTCGACCACGTCAAGCGGTTCGGCTTCGACGGCGTCGCCGTGCCGAACGATCTGACGCTCGCGCTCGGCGCCGGCGGCGTCGCGCCGGCGCAGCTCGCCGCGGGCTATGCCGCGTTCGCGAACGGCGGCTACAAGGTGGAGCCCTATTTCATCGATCGCGTCGTGACGGCCGGCGGCGAACTGATCTTCGAGAGCAAGCCGCTCTATTGCCCCGTCTGCAACACGCCGCCCGAGACGCCGCCGCCCCTCGACCGGCCCGCGCTCGAGCTCGTCTCCGACGTCACCGAGCTCTATCCGAAGCAGCGGGCGGCGCCCAGCATCATCTCGCCGCAGAACGCTTATCTGGTCTCGGACATGCTCGTCGACGTCGTGCGCTACGGCTCGGGCAACCGAGCGCGCCGCGAGCTCGGCCGTAGCGACCTCGCGGGCAAGACGGGCACGACGAACGAGGGGCGCGACACATGGTTCGTCGGCTTCAACGCCGACGTCGTCGCCGCGGCTTGGGTCGGCTTCGACGAGTACCGGCCGCTCGGCGGTAACGAGCAGGGCGGCGTCACGGCGATCCCGATGTGGATCGACTTCATGCGCGAGGCGCTCGCCGGCATGCCGGAGCGCCTGCCGCGGCGGCCCCCCGGGATCGTCGAGCACCGCATCAATCCCGAGACGGGCCGGATCGCCTGCGACGGCGCGCCGAACACGATCTTCGAGAGGTTCGACGTCGAGCATTTGCCGGAGCGCGAGGAATGCGGCTATACGTCGCCGCTTCATCCACTGGACCCGGGCGTTCCCGTCGGTCCGGCCAAGAATCCGTTCACCGAGTAGCGCTTCGATGGCCGGGCGTCGCCGTTCTTCGCCGCGGGAGTCTTCGGACGTGCGCGTCGAGCTCGCGGAGGAAGCGGCGCGGCTCATGGACGAGCACGGCATCCAAGATTTCTCGCTGGCCAAGCGCAAGGCAGCCGAGCGGCTCGGCGTGCGAACGCAGGCCGGCGCGCTGCCGAGCAACGCGCAGATTCAGGAGCGCCTCGTCGAGCGGCAGCGCATTTTCGACCCCGTCGGCCGCGAGCGGCGAGTCGCGAAGCTCCGCAACGTCGCGACGAACGTCATGGGCGTGCTCGACGGCTTCAGGCCGAAGCTCGTCGGTGCAGCGCTCGACGGCACGGTCACGGTGAACTCGCCGATCGAGCTGCACGTTTTCAGCGACTCGCCCGAAGCCGTGGCCGCCGCGCTCGAGCAGCACGGCTTCAGGCTGCGCTCGAGTCAGCGGCGCTATCGCTTCGGCCGCGAAGCGACGGAGCAGATCCCGGGCTTCGACCTCAAGGCCGAGAACGAGGAGCTGCAGGTCATGGTGTTCCCGGAGCGCGGGTCGAGCCACTCGCCCCTGAGCCCGATCGACGGCAAGCCGATGAAGCGGGCTTCGCGGGCGGCGGTGCTGGCGTTGCTCGAGCCCGGCGCCTGAGGCGCACGAGCTTGCGCTGCCGGTTAACCGGCAGCCTTCTTGTACCGGCGGCGGAACTTGTCGACGCGGCCGCCGCTATCGACGATCTTCTGCTTGCCCGTGTAGAACGGGTGGCACGACGAGCAGACCTCGACGTGCAGGTCCTGGCCCAGCGTCGAGCGGGTCGTGAACTCGTTGCCGCAGGAGCAGATGACCTTGATCGTCGTGTAATTGGGGTGGATTTCGGGTTTCATCGGCCGGCTCCGGGCGGGCGCGGAAGAATAATGCCGCCCCGCCGCGAACACAAGGCGAGACGCGACCGAGCTCGCGTTATCCACACGATCTGTGAATAACTCTGTGGAGAGTTGCGGTCGCGGACCGGCGGAACGAGTCGCCGAAACCTTTTCGAGGCGCTTGGTTAATAATCGATTCGCCCCGCGGAACGATATTTTTCAATGGGTTAGGGTCAATTCCAAGCTTCGAGCGCCAACAAACCGGTGCAACTCGCTTGTTTGGATACCCCGCCGTTGGGCGTGTGCATAAGAATCGGCCGGAAACGGCCCCGCCGGCGCCCAACCTACCGATTCTTCAGGAGTTCGACGAGCCGGCGTAAGGCCGTTCCGCGATGGCTCACGCGGTTCTTTTCCTGCGGCGTGAGCTCCGCGGCCGTGCGGCGGAGTACCGGATCGAAGAATACGGGGTCGTAGCCGAAGCCGCCGCCGCCTCGCGCCTCGCGTGCGATCGCGCCCTTCCACGTTCCCGTGGCGATCAGCGGCGCAGGGTCGTCGGGATGCTCGAGCGCGACGAGCGCGCAGTAGAACTCGGCGCTGCGATCGGGCCCCGCACCCTCGAGCAATTCGAGGAGCTTCGCGATGTTGGCGGCGTCGCCGCCGCCGCGGTCCTCGGCGAAGCGCGCCGAGCGAACGCCGGGGGCGCCGCCGAGCGCGTCCACGACGAGGCCGGAGTCGTCGGCCATGGCCGGCAGCCCCGTGCTACGTGCCGCGTGCCGTGCCTTGGCGAGCGCGTTTTCGACGAACGTGACCGCCGTTTCAGGCGGAGCGGCAACGCCTAAATCCGACTGAGCCGCGAGCGTAATGCCGAGCCCGGCTTCCTCGAACAGCGCCGCGAGCTCCGCGGCCTTGCCGCGATTTCCGGTGGCGAGCACCCAGCGGGGCGGCAGAGTCACTTCGCGAGCACGGCGGCTTGCGCCGAGAGCAACTGACCGATGCCGGCTGCGGCGAGGTCGAGCAGGCTATAGAGCTCGCTCCGCTGCAGCGCATGCCCTTCGGCCGTGCCCTGCACCTCGACGAAGCCGCCCGCCTCGTTCATCACGATGTTCATATCGGTTTCGGCCTCGGAATCCTCGACGTAGTCGAGGTCGAGGACGGGCTGCCCGCGAAAGATTCCGACCGAGACGGCGGCGACCTGCCCATGGACGGGATTGCGCGGAATCCTGCGGTCCTTGACGAGTTGCGCCGCAGCGAGCGCCAGCGCGACGTAGCCGCCCGTGATCGCGGCCGTCCGGGTGCCTCCGTCGGCCTGCAGCACGTCGCAGTCGATCGTGATCGTGTTCTCGCCGAGCGCGTCGCGGTCCACGACGGCGCGCAAGCTGCGGCCGATGAGGCGCTGAATCTCGAGGGTTCGGCCGCTCTGACTGCCGCGGGCGGCCTCGCGCGGCGTGCGCGTGTGCGTCGCGCGCGGCAGCATGCCGTATTCGGCCGTCACCCAGCCCTGCGCCTTGCCCTTCAGGAACGGCGGCACTTTCGGCTCGACGGAAGCCGTGCAGAGCACGCGCGTCTCACCGAACTCGGCGAGCACCGATCCCTCGGCATGCCGCGTGAAATGCGGCGTCAGCCGCACTCGGCGCATTTCGTCGCGGCTGCGTCCGCTCGGCCGCATAGAGACTCCATCTCGAATGGCTTGCTTGCGGACAGCTTACCAGCTCGTGCGCGCACGGTCGGTCCTCGTCAATCGCCGTTCCAGCGCACGGCCGTGACGCTCGTGTTGTCGCTATGCGGCGCGTTCTTCGCGACGGCGCGCTCGGCGAGCGTGCGAACGAGCTTCTCGACCGGCGTGCGCTCGTCGCGCGCGATCTCCGCGAGGTCGGCGTCTTCGAGGCCGGACCACAAGCCGTCCGTGCAGACGAGCAAGACGTCGCCGGGCGCGAGCGCGTGACGCGCCGTGACGCTCATGTCCGGCAACGGTGCGTCGCCGCCCAAGCAGCATTCGACGAAATTGCGCATCGGATGACCGCGCATTTCGCTTTCGGCGATGAGGCCCTCGCGCAGCAACAGCTCGACGTGGCTGTGGTCGCGCGTGCGCGCTTTGACGGCGCCGCCGCGCAACTGATAGATGCGGCTGTCGCCGACGTGCGCCCAGTAAGAGCCGCCGTCCTGGACCAGGCACACGGCGCAAGTCGCGCGCGGCTTGTGGTCGAGCGCGACGCCGTCGCCGAGCTTGACGACGCGGTCATGGGCGCGCGCGAGCGAAAGCGTCAAGAACCCCTGCGGGTCGAAAACGGGTAGGGGCAGCTCGGCGAACGACTCTTTGAGCGTTGCCACCGTAACCTCGGCGGCGCGCGCTCCGTGCGCGTGCCCGCCCATGCCGTCGACGGCGATCATGAGCAGCGCCTCGCCGCTCGCGATCAAATCAACTCGATCCTGGTTCTCCGTCCGATGACCCGGCAGAGTCAGTTTTGCATAGTCGACGCGCACGCTTCGCTACCGTTCCCCTCGATGCCCCCGCGCTCCTTCGTCGTCGCGCCGACGCGCCGCCGAGCTTCCGCCCGAATCGGCTGATGTACACTCGGTTCGGCGCACGAAGCGGCGCCAAGATTGGCTGAAACCACATCCGGACTCAATCGAATGCCTCACAGCATGACCGGATTCTCGACGGCGGAAGCGCGCGCGGGCCAGTTTCGCCTCGTGTGGGAGATCCGCAGCGTCAACCACCGGTTTTTGGAGCTCGGGTTGCGTTTGCCCGACGAGCTGCGGGCCGTCGAGCCCGAGTGCCGCGAGCTCGTCGCCGAGGCCGTCAAGCGCGGCAAGGTCGATTGCATGCTCAAGGTCGCCGCCGACGCGCGCGGCGCGGAAGCCGGCGCCGTCGTGCCCGAAGCGCTGGAGCAGCTGAAGTCGCTCGAGGCGCTGGTTCGCGCGGTATTCCGCGATGCGCGGCCGCTGACGGCGCAAGAGGTCCTGCGGTGGCCCGGCGTGCTCGAGGACCCCGCGGGGAACCTCGAGGAGCTCGGCGAAGCGGTCAAGGCGTGCCTCGCCGCCGCGCTGCGCGCCTTGACGGAGACCCGCGGCCGCGAGGGCGCGCGCATCGCCGAAATGCTCGAGAGGCGCAACGCCGCGATCACGGCGCTGATCGCCGGCATCAAGCCGCAAATCGACGGCGTGCAGCAGCGCTACCGCGAGCGGCTCAAGGAACGGTTGCGGCGGCTCGACGTGCAAGCGGACCCGGACCGGCTCGAGCAGGAGATCGCGTTGATCGCGCAGCGCGGCGACGTCGCGGAAGAGCTCGATCGGATCGGCAGCCACGTCGCCGAGGTGCAGGCTATCCTGAAACGCAACGAGCCCGTGGGCCGCCGGCTCGACTTCGTGATTCAGGAGCTGAACAGGGAGGCCAACACGTTCGCTTCGAAGGTGCAGGAGGAAGCGCTGACCCGCGTCGCCGTCGAGCTCAAGGTGCTGATCGAGCAGATGCGCGAGCAGGTGCAGAACCTCGAATGAGCACGACGGCCACGCAGAGCGGCCAGCTCTGGGTCATCGCCGCGCCGTCGGGGGCCGGCAAGACCTCGCTCGTGCGCGCGCTGCTCGAGCGCGATCCGTCCCTGCGCTTCTCGATCTCGTATACGACGCGCGCCCGGCGGAGCTCCGAGGTCGACGGCAAGGACTACTTCTTCGTCACCGAGCCCGAGTTCCTCGCCATGGTTCGCGACGACGCATTCCTCGAGCACGCGCGCGTCTTCGACCATTGGTACGGCACCGGCCGCGAGCATGTTCGGAGCCTGCTCGACGCGGGTCATTCCGTCGTGCTCGAGATCGATTGGCAGGGCGCGCGGCAAGTTCGCGAGCGCGCGCCCCAGTCGCAAAGCATCTTCGTCCTTCCGCCGAGCGTCGCGGAGCTCGAGCGGCGGTTGCGCGGGCGCAAGACCGATTCCGAGGACGTCATTCGGCGCCGGCTCGCCGACGCGCTGACGGACATGACGCACTGGCACGAGTTCGACCATGTAGTGATCAACGACGATTTCGAGCGCGCGCTCGATCGGTTGGCCGGCGTGATCTCGGGCCGCGAGGGCGGCGCGCGCTCCAATCTGCCTGCCGTGCGCGCGGCGGCCGAGACTATCGCCGGCCGGCCCGAACGGTCGTGAGCCGCACGCCGCTTGCTGGAGACCCCCGGGGCTGCATTAGACTAGCGGGTCCGGTGCCCAAGGAGGGCCGCTCGCAATGGCCAGAATCACGGTCGAGGATTGCCTCGAGAAAGTCCCGAACATGTTCCAGCTCGTGCTCGTTGCCGCGAAGCGCGCGCGCCAGCTCGCCAACGGTGCTCATCCGATGGTGGATTGGGAGAACGACAAGCCCACCGTCGTGGCGCTGCGCGAGATCGCCGAAGGCTACGTCACCGAAGAGATTCTGACCCAGCGCGACAAACCCGTCGAAGACATCCTGGCCGCCGACTTGGCGGCCGTCGGGCCGATGTCGGCCGACGATCTGCTCGGCGGGCGTTCCTCGTCGATCGGCGACAAGTTGGGCGACAAATTGGATTGAGCGACCCGAAACAGGGGTTGAAAGAGGGCGCCGAAAGCCAGATCGTAGGGACTTCGACGGAGGACCGGCCACGACGCCGGTAAGCTGACCGCCATGGACTATGGTGCCGCCACGCTCGATCGCATGTTGTCGTCGGTGTGGCGGACCGACGACTTCGGCCGTTTGATGGGGCAGCTCGAGCGCTACCTGCCCGAAAACGATCTGCCGAGCATCAACGCGGCCTATGAGTTCGCCGCGAAGGCGCATCAGGGCCAGCAGCGCCGCAACGGCGATCCTTACATTTCCCATCCCGTCGCCGTCGCCGAGATCCTCGCGGGACTGCACCTCGACTCGAGCTCGATCAAAGCGGCCCTGCTCCACGACGTCGTCGAGGACACGCCGAGCACGCTCACCGAGATTCAAGAGCGTTTCGGCGACGACGTGGCCTTGCTCGTCGACGGCGTTAGCAAGATCGATCACCTGAAGTTCGACAGCGCCGCGGAGGCGCAGGCCGAAAGCTTCCGCAAGATGCTCCTCGCGATGGCGAAGGATCTTCGCGTGATCCTCGTCAAGCTCGCCGATCGCACGCACAACATGCGGACGATCTCCTCCTTGCCCGTGGACAAGCAGCGGCGCATCGCCCGCGAGACGCTCGACATCTACGCGCCCATCGCGAACCGGCTCGGCATCTATTCGATCAAGATCGAGCTCGAGGACCTGGGCTTCAAAACGTTTCACCCGTTCCGCTACAAGGTGCTCGAGCGTTCGCTCCGCCGCGCCAAAGGCAACCAGCGGCAGCTGCTGCGCAAGATCGAGAGCAAGCTCACCGAAGCGCTCGCCGAAGCGAAGATCCCGGCGCGCGTCGTCGCGCGCGAGAAGCACCTGTACAGCATCTATTTGAAGATGCAGCGCAAGCAGGCGCACCTTTCGGACATCGTCGACGTCTACGGCGTGCGCGTGATCGTCGACGACGTGGACCAGTGCTACCGCGCGCTCGGAATCACGCATCAACTCTTCAAGCCGATGCCGGGACGGTTCAAGGACTACATTTCGATTCCGCGCGTCAACGGCTATCAGTCGCTTCACACGACGCTGTTCGGCCCGAACGGCTTGCCGCTCGAGGTGCAGATCCGCACCGAGGGCATGGACAAAGTCGCGGAGCGGGGCATCGCGGCGCACTGGCAGTACAAGGCAGTGGACAAGAACACCTACAGCACGGAGGAGCGCGCGCGCGAGTGGCTCGCGGGGCTCATGGAGATGGAGCGGGCCGCCAACTCCGAGGAATTCCTCGAGACGGTCAAGGCCGACCTTTTCCCCGACAAGGTCTACGTCTTCACGCCGAAGGGCGCGATCATGCGCCTGCCGCGCGGCGCGACGGCCGTCGACTTCGCGTACGCCGTACACACGGACGTCGGCAACCGCTGCGTCGCCGCCAAGATCGACCGCCGTGCCGTGCCGCTCAAGACGCAGCTGCAAAACGGCGAGACGGTCGAGATCGTCACGCAGCGCGGCGCGCGGCCGAATCCGAGCTGGGTCAATTTCGTGACCACGGCGAAGGCGCGTAACGCGATCCGCAGCTACCTGAAGAACTTGAAGCGCGACGAGGCGCAGGAGCTCGGGCGCCGCCTCATCAATCAGGAGCTTCTCTCGTACTCGCTGAGCTTGAAGAAAGTGCCGAAGGCGCGTCTCGAGCAGCTCCTGAAGGAGCTCGGCGTGGCCAACGAGGAGGCACTGCTCGAGCAAGTCGGCCTCGGCGAGCGGTTGGCGCCCGTCGTCGCGGGGATGCTCGCTCAGGCGCGCGACGATGCGACGTCCGCGCTCCCGCGCAAGCCGCTCGAGGTGGCGGGCACCGAGGGCTCCGTCGTGAGCTACGCGCACTGCTGCTATCCGATTCCCGGCGACGAGATCGTCGGCTTCATGTCGAGCGGGCGCGGCATCGTCATTCATCGCGACCGCTGCCGTAACCTCGCCGAGTACCGTAAGCAGCCGGCGAAGTGGATTCCCGTGAACTGGACGCGCGGCATCAAGGGCGAGTTCGAGTCCGAGATTCTGGTTCGAACGCTCGATCGCGTCGGCTTGCTCGCCGAAGTAGCGGGGCGAATCTCGGCCGCGCACACGAACATCGAGCACGTGCGCGTCGACCGCGACGGCGACGCGTCCGCGCTCGCGTTCCGCTTGAAAGTGCGCGACCGCCGGCAGCTGGCGCTGGTGGTGCGCAGCATCCGCACGATTCCCGGAGTCGTGCGCGTGTCCCGTAGCGCCAGCTAAAGCCCACACCGCATGTCGAAAGAACCGATTCACACCCCCTCGGCGCCGGCCGCGATCGGCCCGTACAGCCAGGCGATTCGCGCCGGAAATACGGTCTATCTGTCCGGGCAAATTCCGCTCGATCCGGCGACGATGGAGCTCGTCGCGGGCGACGTCCGCGCGCAGATTCGCCAAGTGTTCGAGAACCTGGCGGCCGTCGCCCATGCGGCCGGCGGCTCGCTCGCGAACGCCGTCCGGCTGACCGTGTATCTCACGGATCTCGAGCACTTTCCGCTCGTGAACGAGATCATGGCCGAGTACTGCAAGGAACCCTACCCCGCGCGCGCCGCGATCGGCGTCGCGCAATTGCCGCGCGGGGCGGCCGTCGAAGTGGACGGCATTCTCGTTCTATAGGCGGCCGGAATCGCCGCGCAGGGCACAACGCTGTTCGATCGGCCGGTCGAGAGCCTGACCGGCGTGGGCCCGAAAGTCGCCGAGCGCCTGGTGCGGCTCGGCGTGCGGACCGTCGGCGACTTGCTGTGTCTCTTGCCGCAGCGCTACGAGGATCGCACGGCCGTGCGGCCGATCGGCGGACTTGCGCCCGGCGACAAAGCGCTCGTCGAGGGCGTCATCGAGCTCTGCGAGGTCGCCGTACGGCGGCGGCGCTCTCTGCTGTGCCGGCTAGCCGATGGCACGGGCGCGATCACGCTGCGCTTCTTCCACTTCAACCGCTCGCTGGAGCACGCGCTCGCGCGCGGGCGGCGCGTGCGGTGTTACGGCGAAGTGCGGCCGGGGCCCGCGGGCCTCGAGATGGTTCATCCCGAGCATCGCGGCGTCGGCCCGGCCGATGCGGAGCCGGACGATCGTTTGACGCCCGTCTATCCGACGACGGAAGGCCTGCACCAACAATCGGTGCGGCGCCTCGTCGCGCGCGCCGTCGAGGCCACGAGAAACGAGGCGCTCGAGGATTACCTCGCTTCGGCGCTCGGGGCGCGCACGCTCGACGGCCGGCCCTGGCCGTCGCTCGCCGAGGCGCTCGAGTATCTGCATTCGCCGCCCCGCGACGCGGCGACGGCTTTGCTGCTCGCGGGCAAGCACCCGTGCGCGCGGCGCATCGCGCTCGAGGAGCTCGTCGCGCAGCGCTTGAGCTTGCGCCGCTCCGCCGCGGGCGCGAGCACGGAGCGCGCGCGGCCGCTGCCCGCGCCGACGGAGCGCCTCGCGGCATTCCGCGCGACGCTGCCTTTCGAGCTCACGCGCGCGCAAACCGCTGCGCTCGAGGAGATCGTTGCCGATCTCGGCCGCGCGCGGCCGATGAATCGCTTGTTGCAGGGCGACGTCGGCTCCGGCAAGACCGTCGTCGCCGCGATGGCGGCGCTCGTCGCGGCCGCCGCGGGGTGTCAGACGGCCGTCATGGCGCCGACGGAGCTACTGGCGGAGCAGCACTTCGCGAGCTTCGACCGCTGGCTCACGCCGCTTCGCGTCGAGGTTGCGGCGCTGATCGGCGCGCAGCCGGCGCGCGCGCGCGCCGCCACGCTGGCAGCCGTCGCCGACGGCCGCGCCGCCGTCGTCGTCGGCACGCACGCGTTGTTCCAGGAAAGCGTCGAGTTCTCGAGCCTCGCGCTCGTGATCGTCGACGAGCAACACCGTTTCGGCGTCGAGCAGCGGCGGCGGCTCAAGCAGAAGGGCGTCGACGAGACGCGCGTGCCGCATCAGCTGATCATGACGGCCACTCCGATCCCGCGCACGCTCGCGATGACGGCCTACGCGGATCTCGATTGCTCCGTCATCGGCGAGCTCCCGCCCGGGCGCCAGCCCGTGCAAACCGTCGTGTTGCCCGAGCAGCGCCGCGCCGAGCTCGTCGAGCGCGTCGGCGCGCACTGTGCCGCCGGGCAGCAGGCTTACTGGGTCTGTCCGTTGATCGAGGAGTCGGAGGCCGTCGACTCGCGCGCCGCCAGCGCGCTCGCCCGCGAGCTCGGCGACGCGCTGCCGAAGGCGCGTATCGGCCTGATCCACGGCCGCATGAAGGCCGGCGAGAAGGACGCCGTCATGCGCGCGTTCAAAGCCGCGGAGCTCGACCTGCTCGTCGCGACGACGGTGATCGAGGTCGGCGTCGACGTGCCGAATGCGACGCTGATGGTCGTCGAGAACGCGGAGCGCATGGGCTTGGCGCAGCTCCATCAGCTGCGTGGCCGCGTCGGCCGTGGCGCGAAAGCTTCGACGTGCGTGCTGCTGTACCGCCCGCCGCTGTCCGACGTGGCGCGCGAGCGGCTGCGCGTGCTGCGCGCGACGAACGACGGTTTCGCGGTGGCGCAGAAGGATCTCGAGCTGCGGGGTCCGGGCGAGGTGCTCGGCACGCGGCAGACGGGCATCATGCAGCTGCGCGTGGCGGATTTGCTGCGCGACGCCGACCTGCTGCCGCTCGTCGCCGAGATCTCGGAGCGGCTGCTCTCGACGGCGCCGGGCGCCGTCGAGCCCCTGATTCGCCGCTGGATTCGCGGCGAGGCCGACTATGCAAAAGTGTGAAGTCTGCGCGGCAACGGCGTTTGCCCACCCCGTGCGGCGGCACCTAGAATCGCGTGCGATGCACCCGCCGCGGGAACTCTGAACGTTGAATACGCGCCCGCCCAGCGTTGTCGTGGCGAGCGTGCCGTGGTGGCGTCACGCTCGCGCGCTGCTCAGGCACTACTCGCGCTACTGGCGCCTCATGCGGCTGCACCGGCCGATCGGCATTTGGCTGCTGCTCTGGCCGACGCTGTGGGCGCTCTGGATCGCCTCGGCCGGCCGCCCCGACCCCGAAGTGTTCCTGATTCTCGTGCTCGGCACGATCGTCGTGCGGTCGGCAGGCTGCGTCATCAACGACTTCGTCGACCGCAGGATCGATCCGCACGTCGCGCGCACGGCGGACCGGCCGCTCGCGACGGGCGAGGTGGCTCCGGTCGAGGCGCTGCTCTTGTTCGCCGCGTTGATGCTGATCGCGCTCGGCTTGGTTCTGAACTTGAACACGTTGACGGTGACGTACGCGCTTGCGGGCGCGTTGTTCACCGTCGTTTACCCGTTCACGAAGCGGTTTCTGTCCACGCCGCAATTCGTGCTCGGCGTCGCGTTCTCGTGGGGCGTGCCGATGGCGTTCGCTGCGAGCCGCGGCGACGTGCCGCGCGTCGGCTGGCTGCTGTTCCTCGCGACGATGATCTGGGTCGTCGTGTACGACACGCAATACGCGATGACGGATCGGCCCGACGACGCGAAGATCGGCGTGCGCTCGACGGCAATCCTGTTCGGCGAGCTCGATCGGGTTTTCATCGCCGGGCTCCAGGTGCTCTTGCTCGCGAGCCTCGTGCTCGTCGGCCGCAGCGCCGCCATGGGCGTGTGGTACTACGGCGGAATCGCCGCAGCCGCGTCGTTCTGCCTCTACCAGGCGTATCTGATCAGGGAGCGCGACATCGTTCAGTCGTTCCGCGCATTCCTGAACAACGCTTGGCTCGGCGGCGCCGTGTTCGCCGGCATCCTGCTCGACTATACGTTCCGCGCTTGAGCCGGCTCGCCCGTGCGCGCCACGGCGAGCACGACGCAGCTCACGGCCCCGGCCGCGCGGAGCTCGGCCGCGAGCGCATTGACCGTCGCGCCCGTCGTGACGACGTCGTCGACGATTCCGATCCTGAGTCCTGTCAGACTGCGCTCGACGCGAAACACCCCCGCCACGCCGGCCCGCCGCCGCGACGCGCCTTGGCCCGTCTGCGGCTCGACTGCGGCTCGCCGCGCGATCGCGCGCTGCAAGACGGGCACTCCGAGCGCACGCGCCAGCGGCGCGGCGATCTCCTGCGCCTGGTTGTAACCGCGCTCGAGCAAGCGGGTGCGGTGCAACGGCACGGGAACGAGCGCGTCGATCCGGCCGCGCGCGCCGTCGACCATCGGCTTCAACGTGAGCGCGAGCGCTCGGCCCAAATGGCGCGCGCCTCGGTACTTCAACGCGTGCAGGTAATGGTCGAGCGGCGGCTCGTAGGAATACGGCGCGACGACGGCGTCGACCTCCCAGCGGAGCTCCGTGCGCGGGCAGCGCGCCACGGGCTGTGCGAGCCCGCAGCGCCGGCACGCGCGGGGGATGCGGACGAGCTCGGCCGCGCAAACGGCGCATGAGCCGCCCGCGGCGGCTTCGCCGCAGCCGAAACAGCTCTCGACGAAGAGCCGCGCGAGGATGCCGTAAACCATGGTTCGGGTGCTCGGTTGACAGCGCTCTCGGTACTTTGTGATGCTCCAGCGTCGCGCCGCCACCCAAGGGATCACCATCGGCGAATGTCCGCAGTCGAGAAAGAAATTGCGTCGCCCGGCGCGTCCAACCCCGCGGAGCCGCGCAGCGACTGGACGCGCGCGGAAGTCGCGGCGCTCTACGAGCTGCCATTCAACGAGCTCCTGTACCGGGCGCAGTCGGTTCATCGGCAGCACTTCGACGCGAACGGCGTGCAGGTTTCGACGTTGCTCTCGATCAAGACCGGCGCTTGCCCCGAGGACTGCGCCTACTGCCCGCAGAGCATCCGGTTCGAAACCGGCGTGGAGCGACACGGCCTCGTGCCGCTCGACGAAGTGCGCGCCGCGGCAAAGCGCGCGAAGGAGTCCGGCGCGACGCGCTTTTGCATGGGCGCCTCCTACCGCGGCCCGAAGGACGCAGACCTCGAGCCGATCCTCGAAATGATCGAGGCAGTCAAAGCCCTGGGGCTCGAGACCTGCGCCACGCTCGGGCTCCTTCGCCCCGGGCAGGCCGAGCGCCTCGCCGAAGCCGGCCTCGACTACTACAACCACAACTTGGACTCGTCGCCGGAGTTCTACGAGAAGATCATCACGACGCGCAGGTACGCGGATCGGCTCGAGACGCTCGAGCGCGTGCGCGCGGCCGGCGTCAAGGTTTGCTGCGGCGGCATCGTCGGCATGGGTGAAACGCGCGAGGATCGCGTGGGCTTGCTGCACGCGCTCGCGACGCTCACGCCACATCCGGAAAGCGTGCCGATCAACGAGCTCGTGCCCGTGCCCGGCACGCCGCTCGCGTCGGCGGGGCCGCTCGATCCGTTCGAGTTCGTCCGGTCGATCGCCGTCGCGCGCATCTTGATGCCGCGCTCGCACGTCCGGCTGTCGGCCGGCCGCAGCGCCTTCAGCGACGAGCTGCAAGCGCTCTGCTTTTTCGCCGGCGCGAACTCGATCTTCTACGGAGAGAAGCTCTTGACGACGGGCAACCCCGACACGGCGGCGGATCGGCGCTTGTTCGAGCGGCTCGGTCTTCACGCCGAGGAGCGCCCAGCCGCGAGCTAGCCGCGGCGGCCGCCGGAGAACGACTCATGTCTCTGAGTCTCGACGACGCGCTGCCCGAAAAGCGCGCCGCGCGGCGCGCGTTCGATCGGGCACGCGGCTTCGAATCTGCGCGCTTTGTTCACGACGAGGCGCGCGCGCGCCTCCTGGCCCGGCTCGACGTCGTGCGCCTTCGCCCGGGCGTGGCCGTCGACTTGGGGTGCGCGACGGGGCTTGGCGCGAACAGCCTCGCGGCTCGCTACCCCGAAGCGCGAGTGCTTGCCGTCGACTCGAGCGCCGCCATGTTGCATGCGGCGGCGGCGGGCGCCGCGCCGGGCGTTGACGTGCTCGGCGGCGATGCCGAGGCGTGGCCGATGAAATCGGGCTCGGCCAACCTCGTTTTCGCGAACCTCGTGCTGCCGTGGTGCCGGCCCGACCGGGTGTTCGCCGAAGCCGCGCGCGTGCTCGCGGACGGCGGCGCGCTGATGTTCGCGACGCTCGGGCCGGACTCGCTGCGCGAGGTTCGTGCCGCGTTCGCGGCGGCCGACGACCGCATTCACGTGCACGCGGCGTTCGACATGCACGATCTCGGCGACCTCGCCATGGCGGCCGGGCTCGCCGAGCCCGTGCTCGACGTCGATCGCCTGACCGTGACGTACGCCGACGTCGCGGCGCTCGTGCGCGATCTGCGCGCCGCGGGCGCCGTCAACGTGGCGGGCGGCAGGCGGCGGACGCTGACGGGGCGCGAGCGCTGGCGCCGTTTCGCGGCGAGCTTGAAGCCTACGAGCGGCCGGCTGTGCGTCACGATCGAGCTGATTTTCGGCCACGCTTGGGGCCGCGGACCGCGGCCCCCGCGCGGCGAAATACGCGTGCCCGTAGAGCGTATTCGCAGGCCTTCGGAAAGTACCTAGTGCTCGCGGTGCGGATTCATTCCAGGCTCGGTCGGCTGTTCTGCTAGAATGCGCGCCGCGCGGCGCCGGCAGGCAGTCGCTTACCCACAATCACTGCAGGACGCATGACTAACAGGACCCGAGTTTTTGCCCCCGTCCTGGCCGTGCTCGCTTTGAGCATCGCCGGCCCCGCTTGGTCGGATTTCGAGCTCAACATGCCCGTGGGCGTGACGTCGACGAGCCGCGAGGTCTACTTCCTCCACATGATGACCCTGTGGATCTGCGTCGCGATCGGCGTGGTCGTCTATGCGGCCATGATTGCGGCCATCGTGAAGTTCCGCAAATCGAAAGGCGCGGTGCCGGCCAAGTTCACGCACAACGCCACTATCGAGGTGATCTGGACCGTGATTCCGGCCGCGATCCTCGTCGTCATGGCCGTGCCGGCCGCCGAGGGCCTGATCCGGATGGAGGACACGCGAAACTCCGAGCTCACGATCAAGGTCACGGGTTATCAATGGCGCTGGCACTACGACTACATCGACGACGGCGTCCGGTTTTTCAGCACGATCGACCGCGAGAGCAACGCGGCGCGCAGAGTCGGCTCCGACATCGACCCGAGCACGGTCGAGAACTATCTGCTCCGCGTCGACAACGACGTCGTCGTTCCAGTCGATACGAAGGTTCGCTTGCTCGTGACGGCCGCGGACGTCTTGCACGCCTGGTGGGTGCCGGAGTTCGCCGTGAAAAAAGACGCCGTGCCGGGCTTCGTCAAC
>Ga0073934_10001608_pt1 | contig 52621 bp, 57 predicted proteins | sample LarsenN4metaG_FD_76834 | JGI IMG/M metagenome (GOLD analysis project Ga0073934, IMG submission 76834) | Hot spring sediment bacterial and archeal communities from British Columbia, Canada, to study Microbial Dark Matter (Phase II) - Larsen... ...
CCGCCGGATAAATCCGAAAGGGCAGGCCTTATCCCAAAGTTACGGCCGCTATTTTGCCGAGTTCCTTGAGGACCTCTCACTCGTTCGCCTTGGTCTACTCGACCTGACCACCTGTGTCGGTTTGCGGTACGGACTCGCGTGGATTGAAGCTTAGAAGATTTTCTGGGAAGCGCGCTCTATGTCATCTGCCGTGGCGAACCACAACATTTCTGCCGCGCTCGGAGTGATGTTGCCCGGATTTTCCTGAAGCAACGTCCTCACGCGTCAAACCCACATCCAATTGCAGGCGACATATACAGCCCTTCGTCTCTCCATCGCATCCACGAAAGGTCACGGAATATTAACCGTGTGTCCATCGGGTTCGGCTTTCGCCATTCCCTTAGGCCCGACTAACCCTTGGCTGATCATCAGTGCCAAGGAAACCTCGGTCTTTCGGCGTGCGGGGTTCTCACCCGCATTGTGGTTACTTGTGCCGGCATTCTCACTTCCAAACGCTCCAGGTTGGGTCACCCCTTACCCTTCAGTGCGGATTGGAACGCTCTCCTACCAATTGCGAAGGACGGATCCTTCGCCATTCCTCAGTTTCGGTACCGTGCTTAGCCCCGATTATCTTCGGCGCAGAAGTTCTCGATGAGTGAGCTGTTACGCTTTCTTTAAATGGTGGCTGCTTCTAAGCCAACATCCTCACTGTCATAGAACTTCAACTTCCTTAAGATGCACTCAGCACGAATTTTGGGACCTTAACTTGAGATCTAGGCTCTTCCCTTCTCGACCAACGGACCTTAGCGCCCGTAGTCTAACTGCCCGACTTTTAGTCTCCGGTATTCGGAGTTTGATAGGGTCAACGAGATTGCTCCCTATTTGACCCTTCCAGTGCTCTACCCCCGGAGGGAACGTCAGACGCTAGCCCAAAAGCTATTTCGGAGAGAACCAGCTATTACCAGGTTCGATAAGCTTTTCACTCCTTACCACAAGTCATCCCAAGGCGTTGTACGACCAACGGGTTCGGGCCTCCCGCATCCTTTCGGATGCGTTCACCCTGCTCATGGCAAGCTCACCTGGCTTCGGGTCTTACGCACGCGACAAACGCGCTGTTCACACTCGGTTTCCCTGCGGATCCGGGGGATCGCCCCTTATCCTGCCGTGTGCGTAAACTCGCCGGCTCATTCTTCAATAGGCACGCCGTCGAGGTCTTGCGACCTCTTCGACTCTTTGTAGATGTATGGTTTCAGAACTATTTCACTGCCCTCCCGGGCTGCTTTTCACCTTTCCCTCACGGTACTGGTTCACTATCGATCTCTAGAAATATTTAGCCTTGCCGGTTAGTTCCGGCGGATTCACCCAAGCTATTCGTGTCTCGGGTTACTCAAGATCGACGGCAAAGAAGTGACATACATTTCGAATACGGGACTATTACCCCCTAGGGTTCTGCTTCCCAGCAGATTCTTCTATGAATGTCATTGGTAACTTCTCTTCCATAAATGGAACGCCGTCGCCTTACAACCCCCCTCCTTCGCTCTACGCTCCGCTACGAGCTTCGAAGGACAGGCCGCTTTTTACAGCAGGCGTGCCCTCCGTAGCTTTCATGCGAAGCATAAAGCGAAGGAGAGGTTTGGGCTCATTCCTTTTCGCTCGCCGCTACTAAGGAAATTCCAGAATCCCGCTCCCTGAACACGACAAGCGTGCGCAGAGAGCGAGATGTTCTATTGGTTTCTTTTCCTCTTGGTACTGAGATGTTTCACTTCCCAAGGTTCGCGATCCCGCCACACGGCGGGAACCTCCTACGTAATAGGAGAGGTTTCCCCATTCGGATATTTCCGGATCGAGGCTTGCTCGTCAGCTCCCCGGAACTTTTCGCAGACGTGCTGCGTCCTTCATCGCTTTCTAGAGTCAAGGCATCCACCATACACCCTTCAAACTTCCGCGAGGAAGCTTGAAAACCACATAACGATTCTGTTCAGCGCGAACGCTGAACATTTTTTGTTTATGCTCGATGTTCTCTATACGATTCACTATTCTGTTGTCAACGAACCGTTTACGAGAGAACAAAAAAGGCCGCTGTCGCGGCCGCTTCTCGGAACACGAAATGCTCCGCTAGCGCCGCCTTGTGCCTCTAATGTTAGTACTCATAAACTTTGTCTAGTATAGGCGCCTGACGCCCCAAAGTCAAGGAAATGAGCGGCGCTTTAGCCTGAAGCGCGGATGAAAAAACCGAAATGGCTCAAATTAAGGCTTTTTTGAAAAAGGGGGCTATTCGCCCCCTATTCTATCCACACGATTTCCCCTACGCGTGACCCTCTGTCTGCCACCGCTTATGAATAGCGCTTTGAGCAAATCGGCGTTGGATCGAGTGAGTCCCCCGTGACTGACGTACATCCCCTTCCTCAGCAGCAAGCATCTGCACATAACTTCGATGTGCCCGTAACCGATTCTCGCGCTTTTTCGCTTTAGCGGGGTCTAGCACTCCTCCATTGCCTTCGATAAGAGCAATAGTTTCGAGTTCTGCGGTTATCGCCGAATCAAAGAGGTCTAAGGTCCAACCGTGCGTACGAGCTTTGACGTCTGCAACAGTTCGTGGGATCTCGTTTCGTGCCCCTGAGTCCATATAAATAGAATGATATATAAATCTGTATCCAGTATGCTCCTCCCTTCTCAGGGTGTCAAAAACAAAAACACCCGCGATACGCGGGTGTTTTAGACATCAAAATCTATAGTGAGGATCGCTGTCTTCCTCGTCATCTCCGTTGAAACCTTACTCGCCCTTAGATTCCGGTCTGCTGAAAAATTCAAGAACACCTCTGGTAAACATTTCACTTTCTGCCTGGGGTCCTTGTGGGACGTCTTTTGAAACAGCACCTTTAATTTTCTCTATTGCCATAGAACAGAAAGTTTACTCTTCTAAATAACGAAGTCAAACAAAAAACCGCGCCGAATTTCGGCGCGGTTTTTGAAAGAGCGAAAAGCTTATTTGTCGCCCATCTGCGCCTTCACTTTCTCGATAGCGCGAGCAGCTGCTTCCTGACCACCGAGGCCGAAAGCAAGACCGAGTGCCAAAGAGATAGCAACGACGACGCCAGTGAAGAGTGTCTGCACGAACGCGGCCGCAACCTGAAGCTGCGCCAATACCGCGAGGATCGTGAAGATCCACACTGCCCAGCTTGCGACAGAACCTGCAAGATGCGCACCGGAAACGCCGGCCGCTTTCGCAGCACCACCGACGACGTTCTTCGCAACACGCGCGACGACGGCACCGACGATCAACATGAGCGCGGCGACGATGACTTGCGGCAAGTATGCGAGAACGACGTTCTGGAGGAAGAGGTTCACCTGCGTCAATCCCAGGACTTCAAGCGAAGCCATGAGGAAGACGATGATGAAGAACCACTGCACCAGCATGCCCAGGAATTCGCCCGTGTTGAGGGTGAATCCAGCGCGCTCGACGGCTTCGTTCAGACCAGTATTCTTGAGCGCGGCATCAAGCTTCACCGAGCGGATGACCTGCTCGACGATGCGTCCAAGCGCTGCTCCGACGAGCCAGCCGAGGACGAAGATGATGATCGCAACGATCACGTTCGGGACGAAGGCGACAAGCCCGAGCCAGAGGTTCTGGAACGAGGCAGTCAACACATCAGCCCATGTTTGGATAAGCATAGAAGGATATGAGTATGATTAAAATAAAGCTCTAAAATTGGCTTGTCCTGCCTCAAGCAGGTCCTTACGTGAACTATTACAGTAAGGAAGTGCCTGTAGAAATGGTAGCACCGATATCGCGGCTGGCAGGAAACGGTGTGAATATAACATACGGCTTTACAAAGCCGCTTTTTGCTAGGCGCGACCCATTATTTGGCGGTGGGAGAAGTCAAAAACGTCCCGGAGGAGGCGATCGTTCGCCTCAAGCCGGCTTTTATACTCCCCTGCCTCAAGGACCGCATACTTCAAGGGGAGGGCGACCGCGACCTCCACTTTCCTGACCGCACGCTCTATCGATGGATGGCGTGGACGACGCGTGACTACCAGTAGGTCTATCGGCGAACGGGAATCCAAGGCAAGCGAACCGCAGGCGATCAGAAGCGACACCCCCGGCACGCCTTTGAACGCGGCTGTGATCGACTTCTCGCTCGGAAGCGTCGTTTCCGCGAGAAAGAGGCGGAGCGGCTCCGCAAATGGATGATCGGCGGCGTATGCATACGTCACTTTCTTCCCCTGTCCTTTCCGGGTAATGATCCCTGACTTTGCAAGCGAACGCAGTTCTGCTTCCGCGTTCTTTTTCGACATGCCTAAGGTTGAAGAAACGTCACTTGCCGCAAACCGTTGGGCGGGTTGAAAGGAGAAGAATTTGAGCACTTTGAGACGGGCGGGCGAGGAGAGATATTTGGAGAGTTCTTTGAACATTTGCATTATTGTATCGGTCTTGTGTTAAAAAACAAAAGCCCTTTAAGGGGCTTCTGTATCGTTCGGTGCTTGAAGACGTTCCAGCTCGTTGCGAGCGGCCTGCCCGACATGAAAGTCGAGGAGCTTCAGAGCGATCCTTCTGCTCACGACCGTTCCCGCGCTTGTGGAGAGGTAACGACCGACTTTTACTCCTCGTTCTCTTTTCGCCGCGATTTCATCTGCTGTCGGCTGCTCTTTTATGTTTGCCATTTCCGCATTTTGCGCTTCCGCTTGACGAAGTCAAGCCACGAAAAAACACCGCGCTTTTGCGCGGTGTTTTGCGAGGAAAATGAGTTATGCCAACTCCACTTTCCCTCCTTGGCCGGTACGTCCTCGCACCGGCACCTCCGGAAAACTGGAGTGCTCGCACTACGCGAGCTCCACTTTCCCTCCGGCCCCTTCGATGGCTGCTTTGAGTTTCTCTGCGTCTTCCTTCTTCATGCCTTCCTTGAGCATGGCAGGAGCGCCGTCGACAAGATCCTTCGCTTCCTTCAAACCGAGAGCGAGCGCTTCTTTGACGACCTTGATGACCGCGATCTTCTGATCGCCGCCCGAAACCAACTTCACGTTGAACGTCGATTTCTCTTCTGCACCTGCTGCAGCGCTTCCTGAAGGGGCCGCGGCAACCGCGGTTGCGGAAACGCCCCACTTCTCTTCGATCGCTTTGACGAGATCATTCAAGTCCATGACACTCATCTTCTCTACCGCTTCGATAATCTGATTTTTATCCATATATACACTGGTTATGCCGACTGTTTCTTTGCCACCTCGCTGATCGCGATAGCAAATCTTTGAATCGGTGAGTTGATAACGTTAACGAACATACCGCGCAGTACCGGAGTTGCCGGGATAGTAGCGATATTCGCCGTCTCTTGAAGGGAGAGAAATGCGCCATTCAGTACGCCGCCAAGAAGCGCAAGCTTGCCTGCGAACTTTTTGACGAACGTATGGACATTGCGCGCAGGCGAGGTGATGTCATCGCCTTCCTTAAGGTACGCGTAGGCGACTTCGCCGGGCAATTCCGGCATGTCCCCTGACACGTTGTTTGCCTCAAGTGCTTTCTTGAGAAGCGTTTTCTTGGCAACGGCATACTTCACGCCTTCCTTTTTCAGTGCGCTGCGAAGTTCATTCACTTCCGCGACGGTAAGGCCCTTGAATCCCACGAACACGGCTGACGCGGTGCTTTTGATAGCATCTGTCGTTCCTTTGAGGATGACTACTTTCTGTGCTTTCGTAATTGCCATCTTAGATTTAGTTATTCGCGAAGCGAATTAGAAAATCTTAGACCCTGAGAATTTCCTGAGAAATTCGAACGGGTAAGAGAGACTAATCTGCTTCACTGTCCTTCGTCCCGAAACGGGACTCAGGATGAAGAAAATCTTGGAACGAAACTTCCTTATCCGTTCGGCATTCACATGCCGAACGGATTAAGAAAATCTAAATCACTTCGTTCTTAAGATTTTCTTAACACGAGACTGGGTAAAGGATTCGACCTTAACCTTTTCGACTTCGGCAGGTGGACGTCCGTCCATTATCCCTCTTCGGCGCCGATGCATACGCATCGGCATCCTCGCTTTGGTATCCAATCGGTACGCTCTTGGACCAAATCGGGACCCGCTGTCTCCAGTCGTGCTAAGAGGAAGAGTACCAGAGCAGTCTTTCCTGCGCAAGCGCTTATGCCGTTCCCGAAAAAGTAAGGATCAGAAATGACAGGGTAATGATGACCGAGAAACCAAGGAGAAGTTTAAAAAACATCGGCGAAAGCATGGTGGTTTTTATCTTGGAAGATCCGCAATCTCGTTCCCTATCGCTTCGATGAGACTTACGTTCCCTGCCGCGCGCGCACGGTCAAGCGCGATTTCAAGCGCCGCTCGTGCTTTCACGTAATCCTTCTTGTCGCGATAGTAGGCCCCGAGAAGCGTGTACGGGTCGGGATTGTCCGGAAACTTCTTCCCTGCCTCCGTGATGATATCGACAGCGGCAGTCGTGTTCTGTTTATACAAATACCGGTACAGTTCGAAGAGTTCGACATACGGCGTGATTGACGCGGGGTTCGCCTGGATCGATTGCTTGAAATAGGACTCTGATTTCGGAAAATCCTTGAGGTCAAACTTATACAGCTTCCCCAGGTTGTCCATCACAACCGCGACAGCGGGCGGGTCGATCACCTTCAACAGGAACTCCCATACTTCTTCCGCGGCTTTGTAGTCATTCACCGCGTGATACAGGACGCCGAGCATGAACCAGTTATCAGCATGAAGCGGGTCTTCCTTAAGTTTCGTACGAATCGTATCGATTTTGGCACCGACCAGTTTTTTAACGTCTTCGGTAACGGACGCACCGTACTTCACCTCTCTCGATAGATCCGGTTGTAAGGCTTTGATGTCAGATACGTTCTCAACCGTCACCGTGTAGTTGCTTGATGAAGCGGTCGTTCCGATGCCGATGATGTCATTTTGAGTACTTGGAACCTGGGGTTTAAGGAAATACGCAGCCGCACCGATACCGGCAAGTATGACGAGGACAGCGACGGCAAGCAGGATGTTCTTCTTCATAGTCCCCTATTGTACGGGAAATCGAAAAAATGCCCAGGGCGGTCGCCATATAAAAAGCAAAAACCCCGCCGTAAGGCGGGGTTGATGCTTGCTATCCCAATCTGATAGCCGAAAGCTCCAGTGAGCTTATTGCGAGACGGTGGAAATCAAGCCGCCTGAAGGCAAGCCTGCGATTCCGTAACCGTTCGTCCAGTCCTGGCTCGAGCGAGTAGCAGTCGTCGTCGAGTTCGGAGACCAGATGATGTCAGCCGTTGCCGAGAGGGCAGCGTTTCCTGCAGCAACCAACGGGTTCGCGGTTGCTGAAGATGCACCACCGGTCGGGAAGGCCGAGCTACCAAGAAGCTTCGTCGTGACCGAGTCACCGGAAGCCGCACCCGAGACCGAAGCTTTCACTTCGAAGTAGCGGGTCTGACCTGCCGGGACCTGAATCACAGTCGCCGTACCTGATGCATCGGTGATACCGATAGCAAGGTTCGGGCTGTTGCTTGAGCAGCCGGATGCACAGTCGTCAGTTGCCTGAACGCCGCCGTCACCCGAGATGCCGGTAACAACAGTCGAGTAACCTGCATCCGTGTAAGCGAAGACGTCAACGTTCGTGACATCCACGCCTGAGGTTGCGAGGTTAAGCGCGAAGTTCGTGATACCGATCGGTCCTGCTGAACCTGCCGTGACCTTGAAGCGCATAAGCGTTCCGGCCGCGAGGTTCGTCGTGACGTTTTCCTTAGCAATCGTCGGGTAGGACTTCATGATGCGCACGCCGGAGACCGCAGTCGAACCGGTTGCGAACACAGTGTTACCCGAGTCTTGACCAATGCCTTCCGCGCTCGAGAAGTCGACCGCGAGGAGGTGGCCGGAGAAGGTAACCGATTCACTGGTGCCGACGTTCGCAAGGTCGCCCTTGATCGTCAACACTTTGTCAGTGTTCTTGGTGACAGTAACCGCAGTCGAGAGGGTCGAAGACGCCGTAGTTGCGCCTGAAGCGAAGGTTGCTTCACCGACTTTCGTCGCGCCGTCCCAGATGGTGACCTTAACGAGGTCGCCAGCCGAAGAGGAAGCGCTGTTCGAGAGCCTAAGACCAAGCTGATTGATCACGTAGTTCTCGTTCGTCGCCGTGAACTTGAAGGCGCCGAGCGGAACATCCGTCGTACCTGCTGCTGCGAGTGCATAACCGGGGCTTGAAGCGTCGGTCGTAACCGATGCTGTTCCTGCGCCGATAGTTACAGTGATCGCGGAGTCAGATGCGTCAGATCCGGTGATCGTAGAACCGGAGGTTGCTCCCGTGAATGTCCAGTTCGAAGCATTCTGTACGTCCCACGAATACGTGTGACCGTTGGTTGCTGAGCTTGAGACATTGCAGCGGATGCCGAGAGTCTTGACCGTACCCTTCGCAACCGTTACCGGATTGTCGAGGGTGATCGACATAGACGTAGACGACGTTTCGCTACCCGGGTTCAAGACGTTTGAACCGGTGTTGAGAGCCGTAGCGCCGTCGAACAGCTGGCAGCTCGAGATGTTCGAAGCTGAACCAGTACCGCCCGTAGACACTTTAGCCGTCGAGAAGCGTACATCCTCGCCTGACTGCTGAGCATCGAACTGGAAGTTCGTCATAAGGACTGACGTACCGCCCGGAACGATGGTCTGCGACGCGGGAGACGTAGCGCGGCCGATCGAGATCGAGCCTGCCTTGACCGTCATCGCGTTCATAGCGAAGTTTCCTTGCGTAAGAGTGATCGTGTTGCCGGTGATATCGCCCTTCACGTTCGTCCAGCCCGAACTTGGGTTGGTAGAAACCGTGACGGTTGCGCCACCAGTCGTACCCGTAGCAATCTTGCCGCGGAGGGTGTACTTGTGGTTGCCGGTCGGGAAAGTCACCGAATCCGTGAAGGTGATCGCGTTGCCGCCGTTTGCGACATCCGCTTCATCAACAGGACCTGCGACTACCGAGCCGTTCTCATCAACGAGCGTAATGTTCGTGATGTTATCGCCTGCCGAACCCGAAGACGAAGAAACCGTAAAGATCATCGACTGAACCGTGATCGGCTCACCGACAATATCGACGTAGAATCCGCCGAGGGGCTGGTTAGGAACGTTGATCGCGATGTTTTGCGCCGCAACCGAAGTGTCCTTAGCGATCGTAGTGACCGATGCACCAGTGATAGTGATCTGGTTACCGTAGATGTATGGCGTGCCGGTCGTTTCAGTCGTGTTACCACGGCTGGTCGGAACGGAAGAGCCGCCTGAGGTCGACGGCGAGATGCCGTAACCATAGGTCTGGCCAGTTGCGTAGATGTCAGTCGTCTTGTCGACATCGAAGATAACCGTGCGGTTAGAAGAGTTCGAACCGACGATGTCGTACTGGACGTAGACTTCTACGTTGTTGCCTTTCGAGATGACAACACCTGAACCCAAGATCGCTTCGACGTACTTACCGTCAGAAGACCAGGTCGCAGGATATGCGGTGCCACCGACAACGACCGAGACATTCGCAAGGTCAGTGCCGGAAACAGAACCGGTCTGGTTGAAGCGGACAGTGCGGAGAAGCACATCCTCAGCGGATCCTGCCGTAAGGCGGAATCCTGACGCGCGGTTTGCGGTGGTGCCGAGCTGCTTGCTGACAGTCGAGTTCGCAGCGAATGCGTTCGAAACGTCAAGCGAGAGAGAACCGACCGTAAGGGTCGCGTTCAAGGTGTGATAGGCACCGGTGATCGGGAGAGAGCCCGCAACCGTAGCCGAAGTGTTGATCGTAACGACGGAGATAGCTGGAGCTTCACCTGCGTACGAGTCAAGGCTTGCAGCCATGTTTGCGGCAACCGTGAAGGTCTTGGACGTTCCGCGGGGAATCGTCACTTTCTCACCAACCGTTGCCTGGTTGTTCGAGTTGAAGGTCTTGGCAGTTCCGAGCTGGCGGCCCATGTCATCCAAGAGGACGACGCCGGAGAACGCAGCGTTGGAGCCGAGGCCTGTGCGCTGAACCACGATCGAGTCCACGACCACGTCACCGTCGTTGCCGGCGGTAAGAGTGACCTTAGTGAACGGAACGCGGGATGCGCCTTCCGGTGCGAGCGAGTTCGCGGGCTGTGCCGGAGCGGAGACCGAGAGACCCGTGCCAGGAGCAGGGGCCGGACCGGGACCAGCCACCGAGCAAAGCGCGTTCGCTTTTGCACGGCTTGACGCGCCGAAGAATCCTGTACCGGCGGTCAAACCGACCGGTGCAAGAACGTCAGACGCGTATTTGTTCTGGAACTTGACCACTGCTGCCTTGGTCTTAGCTCCGAAGTACGAGGTCTCCATTCCTGGAGAACCAGCACCCGTCGCTGAAACCTGCGTTGCAGGGTCCATGTTCAGAAACTGTTGAAGCGCCATCACTTCCGCGCTCGTTTGCCCCATCTTGAGGTTCGCCGAGAAGGTGTGTGGGCAGACCGCTGCTTGCGCCGTCTGAATAGTCAGCGCGAAGCTTGCGAATACCGCCATCACTACCGCGAGGATTGCGATGACCGCAATTGATTTCTGTGCGATAGACATAGTCTAAATAATTTTCTAATTTTTTCGCTCTGGTTCCTTTACTTGTAATTGTAGGAACCATCGCGTGTATCCCTCTCCCTTGCGGGATCGGGATCGCATATCTGATAACGGGGTTTCCCCCATTTCCGCTTCAGCTCGTTTCAGAAAAGAAGATCTTCCTTTTCTTCGACTCGCTTGACGGAGAAGTAGCACAACTAATCTGTTTCCGTCCCTCTTCGACTTTCATCGGAAAGAAACGAAAACGGTTCCATTATCCAGCCCTCTCGAGAGCGGCTGGACCAATGGCGGATATATAAGGAGTGCAGTAATGCAGACGTAGCGGGACATAGCTTCCTTTCAATAATTCATGAAATTGACGGATTCATGAACCCGGTCTCTCAACAGCAAAAGGGATATTCAACTGACAAGGTTCTATCGCACAGTATGGTCGCGCCGCACAACAAGGCGCAACCGACAGACATGCGGAATCTCTTCATTATACGACCCCTACGCTCTTCACATTGGAGGAGGGCAAAGGACGTATGTGGACAAACCGACTACGAGAAAAGACCCAGAATAATAAGGGTCTTTTTTCAGGGGTTAGTTGGCTGTGCCCACGTGGGACGAATACTAGCTTAAAACTATGCCCGCGTCAAAGACCCGCTATAGAGCAAAGCATCCGGCGGGGACCGCTATACCTGTTTTATGTAGTAGGTAGCGGCGACGCTTTCCTATACGAACTCCAGCGTCTCTCCCCTTCCTTTATAGCAAGCCCGTCTCGGACAAGAGCCAATAGTTCCCGTTGGATCGTTTTCTCACTGCATCCATCTATTGCTGATGCGGCGTCCTTTATAGATATTCTGTCCTTCTTATTCAAGAGGTCCATAAGGACTTTTCTTCTGTTGATTTGTCCTTTTTTACCATTCCCATTTGAATGTCCTTTAGAGTTTTGCATCGGCTTTTTGTTCGAGTCAGGAGCTTCCGCAGGGTTCACATCGCCTTGTCCGATATATGCGGCAGCAATGGTGCTTTCTTGAACGACTGACGGCGCCTGTATCCTCTCCGCTTGAGACTCAGCGAACAATGCGAGTGAGGCGTATTCTTCGCACAGGAGGTCGCTGTTCATTTTGGAGATAAGTCCCGCGGAATAAGCTGTCTGAAGAAGCATGCCGATTTCAGCCGAGGCGGATTTAAAGGCCTCTACCCCATCGCGGTAAAGGACGTAGGAGTGGACGAGAGCTTGATAAGGTCAAGAGACCTTGACCGCAGGCGATTTCGGACAGGCTCGTCGGAGCTAATGAAACCGGTTATAACGTACAAGGCAGAAGTGAGTCGCTCCACCTTCTTGGACAGAAATATCTGGTGATTGTTAGAAAATAGCTTGGAAAATGTTGTCTGGGAGGACAGTTCCGTCGATGGCTTTAAAGCGTCCTTTTTGTTGTCTTTTATTTTATCGGACATGAAAAAGTCGATTTAAGGACATCAAAAAGTCTTGAGTCGTCGGGGTATCTTACGTCTAAAAACTGTCCAATGCAAGGAGCGCGTCTTGCGCCTTTTTATGCATCTTATCCTTCAATCCGTCATTACTCTAACCTGAAATGGGCGTGCTCATTCCCCCCGAACTAGCACGAGATATTCTGCCCGAAAACTGCACCATAAACCCGAAAAGATAGAACGACATACGTGTTAGAATCCGCCTATCCCATGGCAAAAAACGGCAAGAAAAAAGCCAAAGACAAGAACCAGTTCAAGCTTGCCGCACCCTCCCTCTCCTTGAAGCAAGAAACGGCACGCAGCATCTATGCCATCCTCTTGGCGATCGTCGCTATCCTCTTTTTGCTTGCCCCGCTTCAAATCGGCGGTAGGAGCGGCGAGTTGCTGTACCAAGCGCTCGGCCCAAAGGGCTTTTTCGGTCTCGGCTATTTCCTGCTCCCTGCCGTATTCGGAGCCATCGCTATCGGGTTCGTCCGCTCCCGCGAAGAAGAAGGGTGGGACGGAACACGTATCGTCGGCGGCGGGTTGCTGTTCCTCTCAGGTCTTTCCCTATTATCTTTGATCGGAGGATACGGCGGCCTTGCTGGTAATCTCATCGCGGCTCCTTTTCTCTATCTTTTCGATACTACATTTTCATTTATCATCCTTGGCGGATTTGCCGTCGTCGGTGCACTCTTGGCACTTGATACCCCACTCGGGCTTCCGGCGCTCATACTTCCGTTCGGACGGAAGGCCAGTGAGGAAGAAGAAACACCTCTCATCATCCGCGGAGGCGCACCTGAGGAAGAAGAAACTGAGGAAAGGGAGCCCGAAGAAGAAGCTGAAGAGCCGGCTCCCGTGAAAGAACGGAAAGAGAAGAAGCGCGAAGTACTCGAAGCAGATGAGCCATCCGGCATCGCGTTCGCTCCCGTCGATGACACCTATAACCCCCCTCCCCTATCGCTTCTGGATCGCGATCGCGGAAAGCCGGATAACGGCGACATAAAAGCGAACGCGAACCTCATCAAACGGACGCTCGCTAACTTCGGCATCACGGTGGAGATGGATGAAGTGTCTATCGGCCCGACCGTGACACGATACGCGTTGAAGCCCGCGGAAGGCGTGCGGCTGCAAAAAATCCTTGCGCTCCAGAACAACCTCGAGCTTGCACTCGCCGCCTCCCCTGTCCGCATCGAAGCGCCTATCCCCGGGAAGTCCTTGGTCGGTATCGAAGTCCCGAACACCAAGAAATCAACCGTCGGCCTCGGGTCGCTTCTGGGAGACCCCACGTTCCAATCGCACGAAAAACCTCTTATGTTCGCGTTGGGTCGCGATATCACCGGCGAATCGCACTTCGCGAATATCGCGAAGATGCCGCACCTTCTCGTCGCGGGCGCTACAGGCTCAGGCAAATCGGTCGCGATACACGCGATCATCACGTCCCTTCTCTATCGGAACGGGCCGGCAACATTGCGCTTCATCATGGTCGACCCCAAACGGGTCGAGCTCACGCTCTATAACCCTATCCCTCACCTCTTAACCCCGGTCATTACCGATCCCAAGAAATCCATACTGGCGCTCAAATGGGCAGCAAAGGAGATGGAGCGCCGCTATAACATCCTTGAAGAGAAGATGGTGCGCGACATCCACTCCTACCACGAGAACGTGGTCGCGAAATGGGAACCGAAAGAGGGAGAGCAGGCGCCGGATCAGATGCCGTACATCGTGATTGTCATCGACGAGCTTGCCGATATCATGCAGACCTATCCGCGCGAATTGGAAGCCGCAGTCGTGCGGCTTGCACAGATGAGCCGTGCGGTCGGCATCCATCTCGTTCTCTCGACGCAGCGCCCCTCGGTAAACGTCATCACGGGGCTTATCAAGGCGAACGTACCGGCACGTATCGCGCTTCAGGTCGCTTCACAGTTCGATTCCCGCACTATCCTTGATGCCGCGGGTGCGGAGAAGCTCTTAGGCGCCGGCGACATGCTCTATCAGTCGGCGGATATGCCGAAACCGCACCGCATCCAGACCGCGTTCATATCGGAACAGGAAGTGAAGCAGATCGTGTCCTACATAAAGAAACACAACGAGCCGACAGCGGACGGGATCTCGCTCTCCGGCGAGACGTCTTCCCCGAACGCGATCTTCTCCGCGTCGCTTGAAGACGACGCGGACGACGATCTGTTTGCGGAAGCGAAACAGGTCGTTGAAGAAGCGGGTAAGGCATCGACATCGTACCTGCAGCGGAAACTGAGGATCGGCTATGCGCGTGCGGCACGACTCATGGATATCCTTGAAGAAAAGGGGGTCATCGGGCCTGCTGACGGTGCGCGGCCCCGGGATGTACTTTCAACACGTTCGGGAGAATCAGACATAGGGAACGATGAGACCGCATGAGATCGACGGGAAGAGGCGTCTTATCCGGGTGGGAGGCATTCTCGCGGTTGTGATCCTTATAGGCGGCTATGCGCTCTACGCGGCAATCCCTCTTATCCTCGGACCTTCACTCACCCTCTCTGCAGACCAGCAGGAAAACGGGCTGGTACGGGTCTACGGGACCGCATCCCGCGTTTCCTACCTCTCGCTCAACGGTCTTGAAGTCCCCCTCGACGAAGCGGGTTATTTCGAAGCCCTACGGGCATACCCTGCGGGGTATACTGTCCTCCAGGCAAAAGCGATCGACCGATTCGGACGCGCCATTACAAAAGAACTAACATTCGTAACTGAGGAGTATGGGGAAGTCAGCAAAGAAGCCAGATAAAGCAAAAGGTTCTCCGAGCTCGGGCACGCACACGGCCATAGAAGATGCGATCGCTTCGATCAAGACCAAGTTCGGCGACGAAGCCATCACCACTTTGGGCATGCGCCCGAAAACGGGCATCGATGCGATCCCCACAGGTTCGGTCGGACTTGATTGGGCGCTGGGGATCGGAGGGCTCCCCCGCGGGCGCATCATCGAGATCTTTGGACCGGAATCGTCAGGAAAGACGACTCTTTCACTCCATGTAGTTGCGGAAGCGCAGAAGAAAGGCGGCGTGTGCGCGTTCGTCGATGCAGAGCATGCGCTTGACCCTGAATATGCGAAACGCCTGGGAGTAAAGATCGATGATCTTCTCGTGTCCCAACCGGATACCGGAGAGCAAGCGCTTGATATCGCGGAATCTTTGGTGCGTTCAGGAAAGCTTGACGTTGTCGTCATCGACTCCGTCGCGGCGCTGACGCCGCAGGCTGAGATCGAAGGCGATATGGGAGAGCAGCACGTCGGACATCAGGCCCGCCTTATGAGTCATGCACTCCGCAAGATGACCGCCATCGTCGCGAAATCGAAAACCGTTGTCATTTTCATCAACCAGATCCGCATGCAGATCGGCGTGATGTTCGGGAATCCGGAGACGACGCCGGGCGGCAAGGCGCTCAAGTTTTACACATCCGTTCGCCTCGATATCCGACGTATCGCGCAGATTAAGAAAGGCGAAGAGGTTGTGGGAGGACGTGTGCGGGTCAAGGTGGTGAAGAACAAGGTCGCAGCGCCGTTCAAAGCGACGGAGTTCGATCTCATGTATAACGAGGGCATCAGCCGCGAAGGCGAATTGATCGCGCTTGGCGAGAAATACGGCTTGGTATCGAAATCAGGCGCTTCCTATAAATACGGAGAAGAAGCATTGGGCCGCGGATATGATGCGACGCGTACCTTCCTCAAAGAGAATCCGAAAGTAGCGAACGCCCTTTTGAAAGACATCCGTTCTAAGTTTACCGAGGCGTAACCTTACGCTTGGAGTCGAGCGGCCCGCAACAAAACCGCCGCATCTTTCACCATAAAGGCGGTAACGCCGAGGGCGGCGATGACTACAAGTTGAACGACAAGTTCTGTGCCGGTAAAAGCGGCTACGAAATAGCCATAAAATTCAAAGGGGTTTTGCTTCAATACCGCGTTTTCTATCACTTTGGATACGAACGTGAGTTCACGAATCGCAAAGAGTAACGCGACGAGCGCCCCCACGCGCACGGCGGGATGCGACAGGCGGCGGAGGATGTAGGTCCTATACACGCCGTTCATCACTTTCTGTTTCAATTCGTAAGGTGTATGCATAGTAGTTACAGCGTTTCGCTTAGTAAATCTCGTAAAACGGCTTTCGCCCGGTGAACGCGGGTCTTGACTGCGGCTGCCGAAATGCCAAGGCGCTCCCCTATCTCCGCATGCGGTAATCCGTCGATGAACGCGAGCGTCAGGACTTCCCGGACATCCTCCGGGGCCTTCGCGAGCGCTTTTTGAACCACTTCTTGCGCATACGCTTCGTCTCCTTCCTTGCGATGGACGCTTGTATCTTCTAATGATTCATAGTGCTCGGGGTCTAATGTCGCCGTGTGACCCTTATCGCGCGCCGCTTTCTGGTAGTGAGTCCGCGCGACATTCATCAGGATGGTCAGCGCCCAGGAACGGAAGTTGCCTGATGCGGGATCGAATCGCGGTGCGAAACGGTAGATCCGCACGAACGTTTCTTGCACGACGTCCTCTGCCCTATCGCGGCTTTTGACGACCATCTGGGCGCGGGAAAGGAATTGCGCCTGGTAACGGTCAAAGAGAAGCCCGAATGCGCTCGGCTTCTTGATCGATAATGAAAGAACCGCTTCGTCTGAAAGCTCGGCAGTATCCACGACTTCCATACTACCGCGAAGGGGGTACGTTTGAGGAATGGCAGCGGTTAGCATATACTTGAGCTCGGCGCACAGGCGCTATTTATATATACCCAACGGCTAATCACAAGGTTACATGGCGGTGCTTTCCTACAACGAGATAGTCCAGAAGAAGGTCATCACGATGGATGGCCAGCCCTACGAAGTGCTTTCATCCCACGTGTTTCGCATGCAGCAGCGAAAACCCGTGAATCAGACGAAACTTCGGAACCTGAAGACAGGCAAAGTCACGGAGTATTCCTTCCATCAGAACGAAACCGTAAAGGAGGCGGATATCGAGTCCGAAGATATAACGTACCTCTATCATAACCGCGGCGAGTACTGGTTCTGCGAGAAAGGAAATCCCCGGAACCGCTTCAAGCTTGACGAAGGCATCATCGGCGATCAGGGAAAGTTTCTGAAGGAAAACATGGATGTCGAAGCTGTGAAATTCGAGGGTGACGTTATGACCATTCACCTGCCGGTAAAACTTGACCTCAAAGTTACCGAGGCGGCCCCTGCCGTCAAAGGAAACACCGCCCAAGGCGGCAACAAACAGGTCACTGTCGAGACCGGCGCGACGTTGAACGTCCCGATGTTCATCAATGAAGACGACATCATCCGTATCAATACGGAGACCGGAGAGTACGTCGAACGCGTAGAAAAGAGTTAATGAAAGCGCCCTTTCAGGGCGTTTTTTCGTTCTTTATCTTACCCACGGCTTGAGGCGCGGAAGCACTCGCTCTTCTGCGGCATTGACCTTACCGCCCATGAGGCGCCACTGACGTTTCCCATATCGTACCGCAGCGCTTCTTTCCTCCAAGGTCAGTCCGGAATAAATACGGTCATGCAAATTAATTAACCGGTCGACAGCGGGCGCCGACAATCTGAAATCGGCTTCATTTTCTTTCACTGCAAATCACAGGTTCAGATCTTCGTATCGAAGCGCCTGTGCAAGGGCTTTGGAGGCCATTTTAGCGGGCGACGTACGGGAGAAGCCCCATGTAGCGGGCGCGCTTCACGGCTGCGGCGATCTTCCGCTGGTGGCTTGCGGGGATCTTGCCCTTCCGCGCGCTCGTCATTCGTGCGTGCGGATTGAGGAACTGCTCCAGGTACTTAATGTCTTTATAGTCAACGAATACAGGCAATGTAGACATAGAAGTGTGTGCTTAAAAAGGAATATCGTCCGGGCTTATTTCTTCGGCAGGATACGCGATATCGTCGTCTTTGCCAAGGCCGGAGTTCGAGGACGAATTCCCTCCCTTCGACGGCGCCGGTGAATCATCGCCGCCTCCCCCTCCCCCTACGGCCGAAGGACCGAACTGGAAGTTTTCGACGACGATCTCGGTTCTGTACTTTTTCTCACCATCCTTCTCCCATGAACGCGTCTGGATGCGTCCCTCGACGAAGATCGGGCGGCCTTTCTTCATGTACTGACCGATAAGGTCGGCAAGGCGTCCGAAAGCCACCACGTTGTGATATTCGACCGCGTCCTGCTTCTGCCCTTCTTTGTTCTTAAAGGTGCGGTTTGTCGCCACCGAGAAAGACGCGACCTGCTGACCTGATGGCAGTGCCCGGATTTCCGGGTCGCGGGTCAGGTTGCCGTACAGGAATGCTTTGTTGAGGTACATCCGCCTAAAAATTATACCGAATAAACACCTGATCTCTTATTAAGCAACGTATTGCACAAATGGGATTCCGAGACACCTCTAACTTCAGTAAAATTTTTGGGCGGATACATGGACTATTCCGCCTTCGTATCTTCGGCAGCGATATCCTTGAGCGCTTCATCAAGCGCGGTTTCCGACATCTCGCCGCCGCCTTCTGCCGCACGTTTCGGCTTCTCGATAGAGCCGGTTACCGGAGCGGTAGCCAGATGAAAGGTGGCGCCTCCGGCAAGCGCCGCTGCAACCGCTTCTTTTGAAGTCGTGACGATAAGGTATCGGAGAACGGCGGGGCTGGCATCAAGCATCGTCTTCACGTTCGCTATCGCGTCCTTGGAAAGCTCGAACGCGACCCAGCCGAAATGAGCGGAATCGTACCTCGTTCGCTTGGAATTGACGCGCTTTGCGATGGGGTAGGCAAGCTGAGTCTTGGCTGGGAACCGATCGCCCACGAAGACCGCGCCCTCTTTCTTAAGCCCTTCCATAAGCCCGGAAACCGCCTGCTGGACCTCCCCTTCTGAGAGGGTTGGGAGAAGGTGATAGCCGATTTCGTACACAGAAGACACCGCGTCATCACCGCCCGTATCAACAGCGCCGACCTCGGTAAGTTCGATCATTGTGTCGTTTTCCTGCATGTCGGGTGAGAGTACCATAGCAAGGTTTGCCTTGCAATTCCTAGGTTTTAGAGCCCAAATACCCGATTAGCGGTCATAACTGTTGCCCGTCGGATATCCTCGACTTCAGCCCCCCGTATCTTCGCGATGGCTTCGACAACGTACTTTACGTAGGTCGGTTCGTTCCGCTTGCCCCGAAACGGGACAGGAGAAGCAAAGGGCGAGTCTGTTTCGGTCATGATGAGATCGCGCGGTGCGAATCGGATAACGTCGTCATATTCGCGGGCGAAGGTTACGACGCCGGTAAAGGACGTGGTAAAACCGATATCGTAAAAACGCCGAGCAATATCCACGTTCCCCACGAAAAAGTGCGAATTGCCCCTCAATTTCTCTCCTACTCTTTTGAACTCGGCTTCCAAGCGATCCAGCACTGCCTCATAGGCATCGTAGGTTCCTTTTGACGGGCGGCAATGAAGCATGAGCGGCAGATCGTGTGCGAGCGCGAACTCCAGCTGCTTTTCGAAATCGATCCACTGTCGTTTCTTCTCCGTTGCGAGATCGGCTTCGGCGCGGAAGAAGTCGAGCCCGAACTCCCCCACACCGACTACTTTTGGGTGCTCGGCCAGTGCGTCAAACTCTTTCGCGTCGAAGGATTCCGTTTTCGTATCTGTCGGATGAAGGCCGATAGTCGCATAAAACCCTTCGTGCTCCTCCGCAAAACGGATCGCTTCTCGCGATGTAGCCAGATCTACACCTACCGTGATAGTGTGCACGCGTTCCTCCCTCATGCGGGACAACACTTCAGGAAGATCCTGATCGTAGTCCTTGAACGTTACGTGCGAATGCACGTCAAAAAAGTCCGGTTCACTCATGAGAGGCGCGGGAATAGGTTTTCGGGTTTTTTGTTTTCGTTAACTGCTTTGAGAATTATTTCGCCCGTAGCTGGCATGACAGGATTCAGTGCGTGACCGATTTCTACTAGACCCCCTTTAAGGAAGCGGATCGCCTCAAGCCCTTCCGCCTTATCGGTCTTGATTCTTTTGAACGGCTCTTCTCGCTGCATATATTCGTCGAGCTGTTGTATGCGTCTCCATATTCCGTCCATGTATGCGTTGAAATCAAATTCTATCGGCGGAAGTGATGCCTGAGCATCTGCATTGCCCGGCGGAGGAACATCGTATGATTCCGCAAGTTTCATCACACGTGCGACCAGGTTTCCGACTCCATTCACCAAACCTGCCGTATACCATTCGTCCAATCTCTCCCACGTAACATCAGAATCTTCTGTCGAATGCACGTGGCGCAATAAAAGGTAGCGCGTCGCATCTGTTCCGTACTTTTCTACCAGTTCATAAGGACTAATGACGTTCCCCAACGACTTCGACATTTTCTGCCCGCCTGAGTTTACGAACCCGTGATAAAAGACCTGATCGGTATTCTTAATGCCGACGGACATAAGCATCGCCTGCCACATGATCGACTGGAACCTGACCTGGTCTTTGCCTGCGACCTGTAATGTCCTTCCGTTAAGCCAGTATTTGCCAAAATCCCCTTTTTCGTCGGGCCACCCGAGGGTTGAAATGTAGTTAACAAGCGCCTCAAACCATACGTACATCACCTGGCTCTCGTCACCGGGAACAGGAATGCCCCATGAAAGCCGGCTTTTCTCACGCGAAACGCTTACGTCTTCCAGTTCTTTCACGAACGCGATCGCTTCTTCCCTTCTCCAGTCGGGGATAACAACCGAACTATCTGAAAGATACGCAAGAAGTTTATCCTTGTAGTTCGAAAGCTTGAAGAAATAGTTTTTTTCTTTGAGTAATTGCGGCTCCGTGCCGTGAATATGGCACTTCCCGTCCTCTATTTCTTTCTCTGTAAGGAACTTCTCGCAACCGACGCAATACAGACCCTCGAATTCCCGCATCTCGATGTCTTTCTCACATCGCTTCCACATCTCCTGCGCCGCACGCACATGACGTTCGTCTGTCGTGCGGATGAAATGCAGATCGTCCGAGAGCCCGAGCGCGTCTTTCAGTTTCTTAAACTCATTCGCATAATGGTCTGCATATTCCGTAACGCTCTTCCCTGCTTTCTCTGCCGCTTCAAATATCTTCTGCCCGTGCTCATCGGTTCCCGTATTGAAAAAAACATCATCGCCCTGAAGTTCCCAGAACCGTGCAAGAGCATCCGCCTGCACAATTTCAAGCGCGAACCCGATGTGCGGATCCGCGTTCACGTACGGAAGCGTGGTCGTGATGTACCTATTCATCCTTTCACTTCAACTGCGCAAGCTCACGGTTTCTGCGCTTCTGGAAGTCAGATACAAACTCCTGCAATGTCGCCGCAACGGGAACCGAAAGCAATACGCCTAAGAATCCCGCAAGCTGCCCGCCTGCGACCATCGCGATGATAACAAGCAAGGGCGGTACGCCCACCACCTGCTTCACCACCAACGGATAGATGAGGTTCGATTGGAGGAGATTGATGATAAGGAATCCTCCGGCAACCAGAAGCGCAAGTTCCACCCCGCCTGAAACGCCTGCGATCAACGTCGCGACCGCGCCGGAAATAAATGAACCGAACACGGGAATAATCTCCACGATCGCGGCGAATATGGCGATAAGGAACGCGTACGGCACCTGAAGTATTGCAAGCCACAGATAGCCCAAGATGCCGATGATGAGGGAAAGGATGATCTGCCCCTGCATCCACAAACCGATCTTGTAATGGGAACGCTTCCAAAGATCGAGGGCGTACTCCTGATGCTTCACCGGAACCACGATCCGTAGGAAGTCATCGACGCCCGTCTCGCGAATGGCGAAATATATGGAAAGCACGATGATGAGGAGAAACGACAGTAACCCGCCAAAGAGGCCGAAGACAGCGTTGAACGCGCCTTCACCGGTTGGAACGATAAGATTCTGAAGCTCAAGGAGGAGCGCTGCTATGGCAGAGGCGGGGATCAGCGGGTCTGCGGCGTTGGGACTCCCTAGAATACGAGTTGTATCGAATGAACTTAACAGTTCCGGGAGATTGACGATGAAGGAGCGGAATTCCGATATCAACGGCGGGAATAAGAGGTATGAAACCGCGAAAAATCCGATGAATATGATCCCGTAGATGAGGGATACCGCGGCATTACGCTGCATCCGCTTCTTCATGAACCACTGCACACCCGGCTCGACCGCAGAAGCAAGAACAACCGCCGTGAGTACGATGAGGACAAGGTCGCGCAGAAACCACAAAAGCCAGATGACACCCACCACGGCAGCCGTCGTAAATATCGCTGCAGGGGTTATTGCAATAGAAATCGGCCCCTTCTCCATACGCGTATCCTAACACAACGGCCTTTTAGGCCGGCTTATGATGCGCGGGAGGCTTGTCGAACACGTTCGATCGCTTGCGCGATCGTGAGTCGCTCCTGCTCCCCGGTGTCGCGATCACGTACCGTAACGGTATCTTTGAGCTCCGGCGTCTCACCTAACGTATCGAAGTCGATCGTGATGCAGAATGGGGTGCCGATCTCATCCTGGCGGCGATAGCGTTTCCCGATGTTCCCGTTGTCGTCCCACGCGACCCAGCCAAGCCCCTGCTTGAACGCTAAAAACACTTCGCGTGCTTTCGCGACCAACTCCGGCTTGTTCTTCAGAAGCGGCGAGACGCAGGCTTTGTAAGGCGCCATGTGCGGCGGGAATGCAAGATACACGCGTGTACCCTCTTTGTCCGGAACTTCTCGGTATACCGACAAGAGAAGCGCTAAGATCGCTCGGTCTATGGAAACGGTCGGTTCAAGTACGTGCGGCAGTATCCGCTCTTTGCTCTCCTCCTCCAGAATGCCCAAGTTTTGACCAGAAAATTCTTGGTGACGAGCGAGGTCATAGTCCCCCCGATGCGCAAGGCCGGTAAGTTCCTTCGAGCCGAACGGGTATTCAAAATACAGATCGACTGTTTTCTTGCTGTAGTGCGCACGTGCAGTATCGGGATGCTCGAACGGCGTCAGTTTAGACGTGTCTACTCCGATAGAGCTGAGCCACTGCGTTTGCTCTTCTAAAAACGCGTCGAACAACGCCTCCCACTTCTCTTTCGGGTGAATGAAGTATTCAAATTCGAGGATCTCAAACTCCCGCAGGCGATAGGTGAAATCGCGCGGTGTTATTTCATTCCTGAACGCCTTACCGAATTGAGCGATGCCGAATGGAAGCTTGGGTGAAAACGAATCAAGAATGTTTTTGAAGTTTATGAAAATATTTTGCGCTTCTTCGGGTCGGAGGTATGTATGCACGGAGGTCTCTTCAACCGCGCCCATCTTTGTCTCCAGCATCATGTTGAAACGACGGACATCCGAAAGAGCATTGCCGTCAGGGCTTTTTAGCTTTAACTCCTTGATCTTTGCGTCCATTTCCGCAAGCGTCAGATGTTCCGCATCAACGCCGTTCTCCTCAAGAATATGGTCAGCACGATATCTTTTCTTCGTGACAAGATCATCCACCAACGGATCTATGAATTCGCTTGTGTGCCCCGATGCCTCCCACACTTTTGGATGCAAAAGAATGGGCGTATCAATCAGATATACATTCTCCTTGTCGCGCACGAAACGATTAATCCAGGAATCACGAATATTGTTTTTGAGAAGCGTTCCCAGCGGGCCGTAGTCATACGTGCCAGCAAGTCCTCCGTATATCTCCGAGCCGGGATAGATGAACCCGCGGCGCTTCGCAAGCGACACGATCTTCTCCATCACGCCCTCTTTTTTCTGCATGAATTGAATTCTATCAGGGAGCTATCCTGCCGTCGCCTCCGCCGGGAATGTCGCGGGTCGAAAGATCATTAGCCATCCTCGTAATATCGGTCCGCGCGAACCGATCGAGAGCTCGAATCGAGTGTCCTGTGACGAGGTTCGGAGAAGCCCCCACTTGGGAGACAGAGGGCACCACAGAAACTTGGAAGCTGCGAGACCGTGACCCGCCCGCTTCGATGTCCCCCACGGTCCACGTTACCGTCCTGTCAGTGGCGGTGTATGCGATTCCCTCGGCCCCTTCTTTAAAGGTTACATACAGAGGGAGCGTGGCGGTCACTTTGGCATCGGCGACCGCATTTCCAGAATTCGAAACCTGCCAGGTGATAAGAAGCGTGCTTTCGGAGCCTGCCTTAAGCGGGAGCGCCCCTCCCACGAATCCCACAGAACGGCCTAACTCAAGCGTCGTCGCTACCACGGCTTTTGCAGACGCAGATGCTTGGACGGCTTCGGGAACATTCATTTCCGACAAGCGGCTTCCGTTCACGCTGACCGAAAGTAAGATTTCGGGATTTTTGAACTCACCGGCAGATTGCGGGAGCGCCGCTATAGTGAACTCCTGCACACCGGACTCTCCTGGCGCTACGTCCACGAGATCCGGATCGGTGGAGCGATCCCAGGTGATCGACGATGTGTTCGAGTTATAAAAACCCTGCGATGCCCGCACCTTAAACCTGTCGAGTATTTGGCCGTTGAGCGTGAGCGTCACGTTGACGTTTTGAACACGGACCGGAAGGTTATTAATCCACCTGATCGTACCGGTGACTTCTTCCCCCCGCGATATCACGTGCGTGGATGCCGTACTTCCCTTGAGCGCGAGTTCAACCGATATGAATGGTTTCGTGACCGTAAGTGAAAGATCCGCAACCGCAAGCGGAGCGGCAATCGTATCTTCATCGTCCTCTTTCCGATTCCCCGCAGAAAGATGCATGACCCGACTCTCTCCTTCCTCACCGGTAAACGTGCCGGTTATCGTGACCTTCCGTTCACCTCCCGGTTCTATATCGCCGAGCGCCCATGCGCTCCGCCCTAAAGGTGCAGGACTGGAGGAGTCAAATACGAACCCGGGCGGGTAGGAAGCGAGAAGCAGCATATCCTTTAGAAGTTCCGGCGAGTTCGAACGAACGGTGACCGTAAAGGTCGCTTTCTGTCCGGAGACGGTTTCAGTAAGCGCATCAACCGATATCGCGGCTGGGGACTCGTTCAAGCGGATAGTGTGCGTCGCTTCGGCGACGAAAACGGCATTTGATGACGGGACACGGTATTCGACAGTAGCTTTGACGGGGAAATCCTCACCCTGAAGCCCGAAGAGGACCGCGCGGACGGTGCGATTCACCGTCTTTCCCGACTCGATTGTACCGAGAGACTCGCGAGTGCGTGGGAGTTCGAGTGACACGTCGAGCGCGGAGCGCGTCCCATCAGGAAATTCGACGACCAGATCCGTAAGTTCCATCGGGACTGCGTTCCTGTTCGTCACCACGACCTGTAACGACAACGTGGAGCCAGCGCCGATCTCCGAGGGACCGGTAATACGGATGTCGACGTTTTTGCTTGAAACAGTATTATTCCCCGCAAAGAAAAGCAGGGTCGCGATCAGAAGCGCGGCAAGGAAAAAAACGATCGATCCTATGAAGAGAAGCTCTAGTGGCTTCATCTTGGAGACGCGTGCGGCGACTGATTTGCCCGGAGTCGGGTCCCACGCATTCGGGGCCCCGGTCGACTTGGGATACAGTTTTGTCCGGTTGATTTCGGTGCTTGAAGCGCTATCCCCCAGCTTCTTATCAAGCCGTTCAAGCGCGTCATCTTTGGGTGGCATCCAACTAGTATACAGCGTGATGATTTGCTATTTGAGATCACCGCTGGGGCTTTGACAACGTGAGGAATGAGGAATCCTCCGGGGCTCCCGGCCTAAAGCCCGCTTGCAGACATGCCGTCATTAACAGCTTTCACGAGTATTGCACGCGACGCATTCGACCCTTTGATAAGCGAGGGAGCGTATGGTTCTTCAAGGAACGGGAGGAGCGAAGGCGACGGATCCACGTAGCCGAGGGCGGCAAGCATCCGTAGGATTGCGACGCATTCAGCATCTCTTTGGATCGCTTCGGTTGGATAGGGCAACCCTTCGAAAAAATTCCACAGCGTCTCGAAAAAATAAGGATCGCTTCCCTCCACTCGCACGAACTGGCGGACAAACGATAGAACGCGGGCGGCAGAGGTTTGCGCATATGACGAACCCGAAGATGCGAAATGTACGTTCTGTGTCGCCGACGCTCCGGTTATGCGCCATGTATCGCGTCCTTTTACAAGCGAAAAGATGCCGCGGGTCCCGGACAATAGATGCGCACGCAGCTTCGACCGCTCTTCCCTGGCGCTTTTCGCAAATGCCCACACAAGCCCCAGTACATCGGTGTACATCCTCACGCGTAAGCTTCCATCGCCTGAGGGGCTTACGCCGACGACTATCCCACGTACGACCGCCTTATGCCCTACCGACATCGAGAACGAGTGAAAAACCTTCTACCTCGACCGTATGCGACGCTGTGCCCGCCTCCAACCGCGCAGCATTCGCCGTCTTCTCAAATGCCCCCCAATGGGTCTCGAGGAAGACTCTCGTTTCATCGTTGCCTGCGCGAAGCACCGCTTTGTCTTTCGGATGGAAACCAGCTTCTTTCCGAAGCTCCTGTACAAACCGCACGACTTCACGCACTATCCCCTCTTCCTTCAACTGCGGCGTGATAACCGTATCGAGAACGACGTCCTCGGGAAGCGAGGGGTCGACCACTACTTTCTTGACATTAATCTCCTCCTCGACGAGACGCACTAATTCGGGCTTCCCAAGAAGCAGCCGGCTTTTTACTTTAAGTTCGGCAAGCGGCTGTCGTACCTTTATATTCGCGCTCGACCGCTTCTCAAGCGCGAGCGATACCACGCGGCGGACTTCCGCCATGTCCGCGATCAAGTGCTCCGATTTCACTCCGAAAATATTGGCAAAGATCGGTCGTGAGGTTTCAGGCCACGCACATAAATGCACGCTCATCGGATCGTTTTCTGCCTTCACGGACCCGTATATCTCTTCAGCAACGAATGGCGTAATGGGTGCGATGAGTTTCGATAGCGTCAGGAGCACGTACCGCATGGTGGCAAGCGCTTTTTTCTTATCTTCGAGGTCTTCCCCCTTCACCCGATCACGTGAACGACGGACGTACCACGTCGAGAAATCTTCAACAAACTCCCGGATCGGACGGGTCGCGCGGATAACGTCGTACCCGTCGAACGCTTCGGTCATCTGCCGGCTGAGTTGCCGCAGGCGCGCAAGGATCCAGCGGTCTAAGGCGGCGTCACTCGTATCCGCGGCCGGGCCGGTCTCGTCCTTATATAGAAGATAGAACGCGTTCGTGTTGCGAAGGATATTGAGGATGCGATTCTGCACTTCTTTCACGTCATCATCCTTGAATTGAAGGTCCTCCGCCTGCATCACGACGGATGACATCAGATAGTAGCGAAAAGCGTCAGCCCCGAACTTGTCAAAAAGAACGTACGGATCCGTATAGTTTTTCTTGCTCTTCGAAAGCTTCTGCCCATCTGCGGCATTGATATTGCCTGTCGTGATGACGTTGCGGAACGACTGCCTTCCAAAAAGGGATACAGACACCGCGTGCATGTAGTAGAACCACGCGCGCGTCTGACCGATGTACTCGGAGACGAAATCTCCCGGGGAGCGCTTCTCAAACTCCGCTTTGTTTTCAAAAGGGTAATGGTATTCGGCAAACGGCATCGAACCGGACTCTACCCAGCAATCAACAACTTCGGGAATGCGCGTCAGCTTCACGCCCTTCTCGTTCTCAAGTTCTATCTGATCTATATATGGCAAATGAAAATCGAGCTCGTATTTCGCATTGTGCGGAAGCGGGACAAATTGAAACGGGATGACCTCGCCGTTAGACGGCAACACCGGGGTCCCGTCCCTTTTCAGATCGGAGAACACCTTTCCGCTCTGGACAAAGAGGAGGGCGCGCATGACCCCTGAATGCGTGATGATGAGGATCTTCTTACCGGAATACTTTCGTTCGATTTCATATATGAAATCGCCTGCGCGGCGTACAACATCGGCAAAACTTTCGCCATCCGTGAATTCTTCCTCGGGGCTTTTTAGATAGTCGAGGTCATAGTACTGCTTCATTTCTGAACGAGATTTGCCTTCGTATATGGTGCGCACATCCCATTCGCGTAACCGGTCGTCATAGAGCACTTCGTTCTTGTAGCCAAGAGCTGATGCGACGGACGTCGCTGTCTCGCGAGTGCGGACGTAGGGGGACGCGATGATGATATCGGGCTGCTCACGTAATGCCGCGGCTGCATCTATTGCCTGCTGCTTCCCTTTGTCAGTAAGCGCTCCGGATACGTGAGTTTTCTGCAGATGCAGAGCACCGGTGTTATTTTCGGCCTCGCCGTGGCGCATGAGGACATATGTGTTCCCGGACCTCTTTGTGCGTTGTTTCAACTCTTCAAGCGACCCGATAACGGTGACATTGCCCTGCGGATCTTTCCAGATCGGCAACGGTGACGCCCAGAAGCGATTACGGGAAATAGTCCAGTCAGGAGCAGATTCGATTATTTTCTTGAATCGCCCGTGTTTCAGGTGATCAGGAATCCACGCGATCTTTTCGTTCTCGGAAAGCATCGTGTCCTTGATCGCCTGGATATTGATGAACCAGCTTGAAACGGCGTTATAGATAAGGGGCGTCCCGCAACGATAGCAATGCGGATAGCTGTGAGTGTTGTTTTCTTTCCTAAAGAGCAAGCCACGCGACTCTAAATCCGCTTTGATATCCACCTCAGCTTTCTTTATGTACTTGCCGCGCAAAAATTCCGGTGCATCGTCGTTATAGGTGCCGTTCGGATTCAAGAGCGGGACCATCGGTAATCCTTCTTTAAGCCCTAAGCCGTAGTCATCCTCTCCGTAAATGACCGCGGTATGGACGATGCCGGTGCCGTCCGTGGTCGTTACGAAATCCGCTGATAACACTGTCCATTTTTTGCTACTCTCATGCGATTTGACATTTTCAATCGCGTACAAGGGCTCGTATGCGACGCCGATGAGGTCGCTTCCCTTCACTTCTTTGAGTAGGTTTCCGTCGATCCCGAGGGCAGAGCGACGTTCGGAAGCAACGATGAGATTTTCCTCACCCTGCCGTACCAATGAGTAGACGATATCTGGACCGACCGCGAGCGCAACGTTCCCAGGTAGGGTCCACGGAGTCGTCGTCCAGGCGAGTATGAAGGTATTCTGCGGCAATCCGTATTTCTCCGGCTCCTTGACCTGGAACCGCACGGTCACTGCTTCTTCGGTGATGTCTTTGTAGGTATTGTCCATCGCGATCTCGGCTTTCGCCAACGGCGTCTCGCAATGCGGGCAGTACATAAGAACCTTCCGTCCTTCGTAGAGGCGCCCCTTGTCGTGAATCTTCTTCAAAGCCCACCAGACCGATTCGATGAACGTGTTGTCCATCGTCTTGTAGGAGTTGTCGAAGTCGACCCACCTGCCCACGCGCTCAACATACCGCTTCCACTCGGACACGTACTCCAACACCATCGAGCGTGCGGTCTCGTTAAATTTCTCTATTCCGATCGCCAAGATCTCTTTCTTGTTCTTAAGACCCAACTTTTTCTCAACTAGGGACTCTATCGGGAGCCCGTGCGTGTCCCACCCCCAGCGGCGCCGCACGCGATATCCGCGCATGGTCTTGTATCGCGGCACCACGTCCTTGCTGACTGACGATAAGAGCGATCCTGAATGCGGGGTACCAGTTGCAAACGGCGGCCCGTCATAGAAGACGAACTCGCCTTTTGGCGCTTCTTTTTCAAGCGTTTTTTCGAAGACCCTGTTTTCCTGCCAGAATTTCAGTATCTCCTCTTCCCGCTTCGCGACATCGCTTTTACTATCTTCAGCCATAAAACAGCTTATATACTAGCACTTTCGTCTTCTCGCTGTTGCGAGAGAAAAACGTCCCACTCGATACCGAATTCCCCCGCATCCACCGACCGTGCAGTCAAACGAACCCGACCCCAATCGTTCACTTTACGCACCCTGATATCCGCGGCTTCGCACGCAAAGTCACCGGAAAACGAACACAGATAGACCCACCCTTCTATTGAAGGCCCGGGTATTCGGCGAAATTCGTATGTCAATGTCGCCGCGTCTTCTTCTCTCTCGAGAATCTCTATTTCCCCCCGCTCCTCAAGCGCTTCAAAGCGTTCGCAGAGCGAATATTCCCTCAACCTAATATTCTCTAGTCTCGACATAATTGAATGTTTAAAAAGCCCCTCTGCGGGGGCTTGTACGTTTATCGGCTCTAAACCAATGCGTACTCAAAACGCCCCCCTGCGCTTGCGAAGAACCTTCTTAACCAAGATTGAAACGTGTGCAGTGTTCATATTTATTCTTTAGGAACGAAAGCAGAGTAAATTGCTCGTACCGCATCATCGCAATCTTTATCATCGACACCGAGGATCACCGACAGTTCGCTCGCACCCTGAAGGGCCAGTTTGATGTTGATGCCCTGATCACCAAGTGCGCTATAGATGCGACCCGAGGTACCGGGTGTGCGTACCATTCCTCTCCCCACGACCGCGACCAACGCAAGATTCCTATCCTCCGTAATCTTATCGGGATTACAGACCTGCTGAAGTGCACGCAATACTTCGTCGCGCTGGTCGCCAAGCAGGTTGTTGTCGACAATGATGCTTATGGTGTCGATGCCCCCGGTCGACTGTTCGATCGATATGCCGCGTTCGCGGAACACGCGGAGTGCCGCCTCTTCGATGCCGACCTCCTCGTTCATAAACATCTTGTCGAGAGTGATCGTCGTAAATCCCCGCCTTCCGGCAATACCGGTGATGCCGCCGTGCTCGACATGATTGCCGTTATCAGGTACGACAAGCGTACCCTCCTCGTTCGGAGCAAACGTGTTTCGGACATGAATGGGAATGAATGCATCTTTAACTCCCCGCATCGCATCCGGATGCAGAATCGTCGCTCCTCCGTATGAAAGCTCGCGCACTTCTTTATAGGTCAGGCGTCTAATCGGACGGGAGTCGGGAACGATCCGCGGGTCCGCCATGCGCATATCGGTATCGGTCCAGTTTTCATACACATCCGCGCCGATTTCGGTCGCAACGATTGCACCGGTAACATCCGACCCACCGCGTGAGAATGTCCGTATCGATCCATCAGGCATCGAACCGTAAAATCCGGGCAGGACCGATGGAACCTTTAGATCAGTCCGCAAAGCCGATGCCTCGTTGAAGCGGCCCTGTTCGTCAAAACGTATCCGCCCTGCGGCATCGATAAAGCGGAAGCCGAGCGTTTTCGCGACGATTTTTGCGGAAAGATACTCCCCGCGACTCGCCATGTAGTCGCGAGAACCCCCGCTCCCTTGTGCTCGGGTATACATCTCACGCATTTCATCGTTAAGAGGAAACTCAATTCCTAAACCCTCGACTATGCCGCGATACCGACTCTCAATCAGGTTGCCAACCACATCGGACGGCGCCCCCTGTCGGATACGTCCGTGCAATTCGAGTAAGAGGTCCGTGATCTTCTGATCTTTCGGAGCTCGCTTGCCGGGCGCAGAAACAACAACCACCGAACGGGCCGGGTCCCTTTGGATGATGGAAGCCACGCCTTTTATGCGCTCTGCGTCAGCGAGGGATGAGCCTCCGAATTTTGCGACGATGCGTCTTGTTTCTTGCATGTGTGTTTTAAAAAATCCCCTTGCGGGGGTTTCGGTTGTCTTCTTTGCGGATACGACAATCACCCCCGACGCTTCAAGCGGGTCTTCTTGGTGGTGGTTGTGATAAACGTCATGTACAGCTAACGGTACAGTACTTTTGCGCTAGCGTCAACGTCGTGGAAATTTTTACATCTTCTCTGGGGCTTCTATACCGAGAAGCCACAGTCCGTTTTTCATCGTATGAGCAAAAGCTTTAGTCAGTGCGACTTTATAGGGTGAGTACCGGTCGTCCTTATTCACGATCTGCTCCTTCGCGTACCAACTGTTGAAGACGCTTGCGAGCTCTGTAAGGTACGTTGTCAGATAATGAGGTTCATACTCCTTCGCCCCCCGGAACACCACTTCCGGAAACCGGTACAGCCATCGCTCTAACTCCGTCGTATCCTCCGGCGCAGCGCTAGCGCCGTTGTACCCATATATGGGTACACCTTCTCCAGCCGCCTTTTTAAGAATAGATACCGCGCGGACATGCGCGTACTGCAGGTACGGGCCAGAGTCGCCTTCGAATGAAAGCGAAGCTTCGGGGTCGAAGATGATGTTCTTGCCTGTCGATTGTCGGAGAATCGAATACTTGATTGCGGCAACCGCGACCATGTCCGCGACCGCTTGTTTTTCCGCTCCTAAGTCGCGCCCTTCCATCTTTTCAAACGCCTTCGCGCGCATCTCTTCTATCAAGGACTCGCCTGTTATGACGTTTCCTTTGCGTGACGACATCTTCCCCGTGGTGAGTGTCAGAAAACCGTGCGGTACATGCATCAGTTTCCCTGCAAGGTCGGGATAGATCTTTTCCGCAGCGGCTTTCACGACTTTGAAATATTCCTTTTGCTCGACTGACGTGACAATCACGGAAAGGTCAAATGGAAAGGCCTTTTGCTTCAGAGTAATAAGGCCAATGTCCTTTGCTTCGTATGTCGGAAGTCCGCGTGAATTCAAAAAGACACGTGTATGCAATCCGTCTGCTTCTCCTCGATACACTGTTGCGCCGTCAGATATTTCGAATATCCCCGGCGTATGTTTCAGGACGACTTCCTTTCCTAACGGCGCAGATTGACTCTCCAGGAATTCGAAATCAAATTTTGTACCAAGAATATCGGTAACTTCGTAGAGGTGTTTCAAAGAAGCCGCGACTCCTTTCTCCCGAAGCAGAGAAAGATCAGGATCGGAATTTTCATAGAGGGCGGTATTTATTGCGTCGATCTCTTCCTTCGTTTTCGGGTCAGTTTCGTACGCTTCATGCGCAGTCGCGTAGGCTTTCCCAAGTTCCGCTACACTGGAGAGATCAGCAGAAAGTTTCCGCGCTCCCCAGACGCCTTTGGCCACATTGAGCCCGATATCGGACGCGTAATTGGCTTTCTTCACTTCCCCGCCGCAAAATTCGGTAAACCGGGCGATCGCCTCGCCAATGGTGTTGCTCATCAAGTGACCGATGTGGAGCGGCTTGAACGCGTTCGGGTCGGTATATTCGACCATCACTTTATAACCGTTGACGTGGTCGTTCCTTCCCCACTGATCTCCCTGTTTGAGAATTTCTGCAGTCGCCTCCGGAAAGAAACGGGAAGACAAACGGAAATTTATGAATCCCGCTCCGGCAATTTCTATTTTTTCAACTCCTCCGACTGCACCGAGTTTCCCAACAATATCTTCCGCAAGCGCGCGAGGGTTCTTACCCGCCTTTTTTGCCCCAACAAGCGCGACGTTCGAGGAGTAATCGCCATGCGACAGTTCAGCGGGGTGATCGAGTACAACGTCCGCTTCAATGCCGAGTTTTGCGAGCGCGTCTTTAAGCGCTTTTTCTATATTCTCTTTCGCGTCCACTAGAGACACTATACAACCTGCCATTCTCTAGCGGATATTGAGATTTCCATAACATTCCGGGGTCTTGTGCGCATAAAAGATCAAGGCCCCCCGCTGGATTTTTATAGCTTTCGCCGTCGGCACGGCTTTACCGCACCAAAGACACGGGGGACGTTGTTTCCGTGAAAGGAGGTTTTTCTTGAGCGTTCTTTTCCATATTAATCTTAGTTACGTGCTAACAAAAACGGCCTCGTTTGAGGCCGTTTGGAAGTATTCGATTTTTCAAATGCTCGCAGACAGCCTCAAACAGAAAGGCCGCGGCGGCGAACGATGACGGAAGCGAGATGCTTCATATAACCGATGGTACGAGGATCAGCCATACGTGTCAACCTACACAAATGAGTCCGGGATCGGGAATTTGAGAGCAAGCTCCTTTATTTCCGAGCGGATCTTTGCCTTAACATCTGCGTTGTCCTTATTACGCAGCGTCTCGATCATCAGCTCCGCAACGCGCGCGCACTCCGCCTCTCCGAATTTGCGCGTGGTGATGGCGGGAGTCCCGAACCGGATGCCGGACGGGTCCATCGGCTTTCGCGTATCGTCCGCAATCGCATTTTTGTTCAAAGTAATACCGACTTCATCGAGTACCCTTTCCGCATCTTGCCCGGTGACCCCGAGGGAGCCGAACACATCGGCGAGGATCAGGTGGTTGCTGGTGCCCCCGCCGATCATCCGCACGTTTTCCCGTGCAAACACCGCTTCCATCGCCTTCGCGTTCTTCAGTATCTGAGCCGCATAAGTCTGAAAGGATGGATGCAAGGCTTCTCCGAACGCGACCGCCTTCCCCGCAATCTGGTGCATGTGCGGTCCGCCCTGAAAGCCGGGGAAGATTGCTTTATCGATTTTCTTTGCGATTTCTTCGTTGTCGCGAGTCAGGATCATGCCGCCGCGGGGACCGCGAAGCGTCTTGTGCGTCGTCGTCGTCACGACATCGATGCCATAGTCGAAAGGATTCTTGTGCGCCTTGCCGGCGATCAATCCCGCGATGTGCGCCGCGTCCATCATCGAAACCGCGCCGACCTCTTTTGCAATGGTAGATATCTTTGCGTAGTCGAGTTCGCGCGAATACGCGGAGTAGCCTGCAAGAACGATTTTCGGCTTCTCGCGCTTTGCGACCTCAAGCATTTCGTCGTAATCGATCTCGCCGGTCGCCGTGTCTTTCATCTTGTACCGGACGAATTTGAAAATCTTCGTGAGATACGTCACCGGGTGCCCGTGCGTCAAGTGCCCGCCGTGCGAAAGGTCCATGCCAAGAACCGTGTCGCCGGGTTGAAGAAGCGCGAAGTAGGTCGCGACGTTCGCGGGCGCGCCGGAAAGAGGTTGAACATTCGCAAACTTGCAATTAAACAGTTGCTTCGCTCGATCGCGCGCGATATTTTCGACAATATCCGTGTACTGTTGGCCGCCGTAGTAGCGCGCTCCCGGATACCCTTCCGAATATTTATTGGTCATCACGGAGCCCAGGGCTTCGTGGACCGCTTTTGAGACGTAATTTTCGGATGGGATAAGTTCCAGTCCCTCTTCTTCCCGTTTCTCTTCCCCGTGGATCGCCGCCGCTACTTCCTTATCCTGTGCGTCGATAAAGGGAATTTCCATGCAGCTATTGTGCCACATCCGCCCTTATTTCGCTTGTGGACTAAAGTCCGGCCTCCGTGAGCGCTTTTTCTATCGCCCCTTGCACGTCTGCGATCTGCCCCGAAGTATCGATGACTGCGTGCGCACCGAATTCACCTACGTGCTTTAAGAATCCCTCCCGCACACGGTTATGGAAAGCGAGTGATTCAGCGTCGAAGCGTGTTTTCCCGTCATTTCTTCCTTCTACCCGGCGGATGCCCTCTTCCGGACTTATATCAAGATAAATGGTGAAGTCGGGCTTGTCGTCTCCTATTGCCTTCGCTATGGCAAGACGGGCGATATCCAAAAGATCAGGTCGCTGTCGGCCGTAAACCTGGTACGCGATTGTCGAGAGCGCAAAGCGATTAGAGAAGACGGTTTTACCTTGAGCGAGCGCAGGCGACACCACTTCTTTCATAAACTGCACGCGAGCAGCGGAGAAAAAGAAAAGTTCCGCAAGTGCATCGATGTCGCCAGCGCGCCACTCAAGGAGAAGCCGCCGCATCTCCAATCCGAATTTGGTGCCGCCGGGCTCTTTGGTAAACACCGCATCGGGGTATTTCTGCTGCAACAGCTTTATGTGTGTGTCCTTACCGGACCCTTCCCCACCCTCGAATACGATGAATTTTCCCTTCTTTGCCATGGTCGTACTGTCGCTATATCATACATCTATGCAGCAATATCTGGACCTCCTTAAGAAAGTAATGGACGAAGGTCATGACCGGCAGACGCGAAACGGCATGACACGCGGTTTCTTCGGTCACCAGATGCGCTTCGACATGGCCGACGGCTTCCCCGCGATGACGACAAAGAAGCTGGCGTTCAAGGCGGTGAAGTCGGAGTTGTTGTGGTTCATCGAAGGATCTGGAGACGATAACCGATTGAAAGAATTGAACGGGAGCGAACGCACGATCTGGACTGATAATTCTGAAGCGCCGTATTGGAAACCGAAAGCAAAATTCCCTGGTGACTTGGGCCGCGTGTATGGCGTCCAGTGGCGCAAGTGGCGAAAACCGGATGGTACGACTACTGATCAGCTAGCTGAAATAATCGAGCGCATTAAGAAAGATCCGACCGACAGGCGCCTTATCGTGACGGCATGGAACCCGGGCGAGATACAAGAGATGGCGCTCCCGCCGTGCCACATGTTCTTTCAGTTTTATGTGGACCCTTCGACGGACTCAGGGGAGCCAGGCAAGTTATCGCTCTTGATGCACCAGCGCTCATGCGACACGTTCTTGGGTGTACCATTCAACATCGCGTCCTATTCCCTACTCTTACACATGGTTGCGCAAGTGACAAATCTTAAAGCACATGAGTTCGTGCACTCCATGGGTGACGTACACATCTACCACGACCACTTTGACGCGGTGAAGGAGCAGCTTACCCGCGCCCCAATGCCGCTACCGACTCTCAAACTAAATCCCAACGTCAAAAACATCGACGACTTCAAGATGGAAGACATCGAACTTGAGAACTACCAATCGCACCCTACGATCAAAGCCAAAATGGCTGTATAGTAAGACCTTTATGGCCCTTTCTGATAAGAAAATACTAAAGGAAAAGAAAAAGGGAGCGATTGTTATCGAGCCCTTTAATCGCAAAAACCTTGCGACCAGTAGCTACGACGTAACCCTTGGCGAATGGTACTTCCGGGAACAGCCAAGCAAATACAACCACTCGCTCTACAACATTTGGAGTAAAAAGCACTCAGACCATGTGTGGGGCGCCGATAAACCACAGAGAGCGGAATTGGCGAAAGTTGCTTTCCGCAAATACAACTTTAAGTGGGAAGGTATTCGGCCGGACGACAAAGTGATCTTGCTTCGCCCGGGCGAAACAATTCTGGCGCACACGCAGGAATTTATCGGCGGCCGCGAACACATCACCACCATGATGAAGGCGCGCTCGTCCTTGGGCCGCAATTTTATCGAGGTCTGCAAATGCGCAGGATGGGGAGACGTGGGCTTCATCAACCGCTGGGCGATGGAAATCACCAACAATTCCAAAAACTACATCATCCCGCTCGTAGTCGGCCGCCGCATCGCGCAGATCGTTTTCTTTGAAACGGGCCCTATCCTCGACAACGATTATACGAAAACGGGTAAGTACCAGAGTTCCACCGATCTGAAGAAATTGAAGAAGATGTGGAAGCCGGAAATGATACTTCCGAAACTGTGGGCTGATCGCGACGCGAAAAAAGGCGCGAGTGGAAAAAAGAGATAATGATCGTTTCGGCTGTTGCCGCGATAAGCGAAAAGGACCGAGGCTTGGGTAACGGGCCTGATCTGTTGTGGAAGATTCCGGAAGATTTGAAGCGGTTCAAAGAGTTAACCTTTGGCCATCCGATAATCCTCGGCAGGAAGACGTATGAATCGATCGGCCATGCACTTCCCGGCCGTATCAACATCGTCGTAACCCGCGACCCGAACTACCGAGCGAAAAACTGCGTCGTTGTCACATCGGTCGAAACAGCGATAGAAAAAGCCAAGGGGCTTAACCACGAAGAGATATTCATAATCGGCGGTGGCGAGATATACAAGGCCGCGCTCCCTTACACGGATCGCCTGTACCTCACGGTGATACACGCGGAAAAACCCGCGGACGTATTTTTCCCGGACTATTCTGATTTCAAGAAAGTCGTATCTGAAGAAAAAAGGGAGCACGAGGGCATTCCCTATACCTTCCTAACCCTCGACCGCTACGGTCGCTAGCCCGCCTTTTGTGCTATAGTCAGCATAGCACAAATGAGCGTGGGTGGTTGTTAGAGGACTACACCGCCGCCTCCTTTCCTCCACTTCGGATTCTGAAGCAGCGGAGCATGCAAATCTTCTGCGGGGCTGATTTCAAACGAATCTGGGCTCGCTTTTGGACTATCCAAGTACGGAATACCACGCATCACCGCAATCGGTGTTTGCTCGTTCGCTTCCCCCATCGCAAGCGTTGCAGCGGCTGCGAGCGAGTCCGGAAGGTTGGTCTGGGTCCCTCCGGTATCTTTTCCTAAAAGATCTACACGTCGACGGTTGTCATACAGGGGCGGAAACCCTGCCCACGCGATCGCGATACCGACCGCCCCTTGGCGCAAGAATACGCTTCGGGAGTCGGTGATGATCAGCTTCAAATCAGAAATGCGGTACTCATTCTTGAACCACGCTAAAAGTTTTTCTGCGGTGTCGTGCGGCTTTTCAGGAAGAAGGATGTACCAATCACCTAAGGGGTCGATGCCGGCATTCGCGATAAGGACGCCGTTTTTAAGCGTATGGATGACCCCGTGTTTCATCGGAAGGTCAAGGTAGAGGTCCGCGTCCTGTTTGATCAACTCTTCTTTCGACTGTCTGTCTCTCGGAACGCATCTTCCCTGCCAGATAGAAACAACCTTCGAAGAGACCGCAACGCAATCGCCTTCTTTGAGCGAAAGCGAAGACGCTTTTACCCGTAAAAGAAGGTCGTCCTGCGGGGGCGTGAGAAGTTCGAGTTTGAAGGCAGTTGTTTGCATAGCAAGGGGGTCGCTTACGTCGTAGTCCCCGCTTTCTTCTGAAGATGCGCCAGCCGGGCGGCATGAAGGCCGGTAATGCTCGCCCAGGTAGCGAATCCTTCGGTATATCCCAACAAATCTGGATGGTTAAGATCGCCAATCAAGATGATTAAAGTAAGGTTAACCCCCCAATAGTAAGTAACCAGAGTAGTTTCTCCCGTCTCTCTCCCTCGCTTTGAGCCGCTCTAAACTGATGGCGAGCATTAGCGAGTATCGCTTCATTTGTTTCATAACGTCGCTCAAGGCGAGCGCACATTAACTGAAACCTTTCCTCCCCGGTAATGGGCATTATTTGATATCAACCCCCATCGAACGGGCGGTGCCGGCGATGATCTTCTCAGCCTGTTCTAGATCGGTCGTATTCAGGTCCGGCATTTTCTTCTCTGCGATCTCCTTAAGCTGCGCTTTCGTGATCGAGCCGGCCTTTACGGTCGGCACTTTTCCGGAGCCTTTCTCCAGCTTTGCGGTCTTCAGGATCAGTCGGGATGCGGGAGATACTTTGACGACAAAGGTGAACGAGCGGTCATCCATGACCGAAAGCTCGACCGGAACGATGTCGCCCATCTGATCGCGTGTCTTATCGTTGAACTGCTTCACGAACTCGCCGATGTTGACGCCGGCGGGACCGAGCGCGGTTCCCACTGGAGGAGCCGGGGTTGCCTGACCTGCAGCGATCTGCAATTTGATTTTCTTTACGACTTTAGCCATGTTGGAAATTTATAGTAATTACGGATTCGGGTCAACTTTCGTTTCGTCGCCGCGGATATACCGCGGCATATGTGTTGATTTAAATTTCGAGAAAATTTAAATCTTCCTTACTTGCAAAAAGTCCAACTCCACGGGCGTTTCGCGGCCGAACATCGATACCAGCACCTTGACCTTGCCTTTCGCCTCATCGATCTCGCCGATCTTGCCTTCCAGGTCCTTGAACGGCCCGTCAGCAACTATTACCGGCTCGCCAACAGAGAAGTCGATCTTGTGTTTCGCCGTGTCTGTCGACATGCGTTTGAACAAAGAATCGATCTCTTCCTGCGTGAGCGGCACCGGCGTCACGCCCGAGCCCACGAATCCGGTGACACGCGGCGTGTTCCGCACGATGTACCAGCTCTCATCATCTACGATCATGTCGACGAGTATGTAGCCGGGATAGATCTTGTCTTCAACCGTCTGGCGCTTTCCGCCTGCAACCTTGATTTTCTTCTCTGTCGGGATCATCACATTGAAGATCTTGTTCTGCATCCCGAGCGATTCGATACGCTGTTTGAGGTTGCGGAGGACGGCATTCTCGTACCCGGAGTAGGTGTGAACCGCATACCACGCACGCTGACCTTGTGTCTGTTTCGCCATACTATTCAAAGAAGTTAAGGAGGGCTTGCAACCCGACCGTGAAAAGATAATCGAACCCACCGAGGATAACCGCTACCAGTAGCGAAATACCGATCACGAGCGCCGTGAAAGCGATCGCCTGCTCGCGCTTGGGCCACGAGACATGAGTCAATTCTCCCCGAACCGCACGCAGATAATCCACGAAAGATTTCATATTTTTCGAAAAGAAAAAGCCCGCTTCCGGGCTCTTTCAATCATACTCCGTATGAGATGACTGTCAAGTCAGTTCGTTGCTGTTATTACGAGACGGCGCGGGACCACAAGGTCGTCATACCGTCCGGCCGATTGCGCACACGAGCGCAGGTGGGGTTCAACGAGAGCATTAGCAACGGCTAGCTCCTCCGACCCTGCAGGAAACCTGGCTTCTATGTCGACCCGCAACGCGGCGTCTATCTCCGACAGTTCGTTGCTTAATTCCAGTCCCACATATTCCCGGCCGGCTTCGGTTGCAGCTTCACATGCTCGTGCAAAATCGTCCGCTGACCTCTCTCTAACCCGCTGCTCCAAGCGAGCCCGGCGCTCACGCTCTCGCGCGCGACCGCGGAAATCTAACGCGTCTTCGATATAATCGTCCGCTGCGTCTTCAACCTCATCGATCGCGTTGTCTGCGATACGCTTAACTGCCCTCTCTAGCATGCGTCCGAAATCCTGCCCGTGTGCAGGACGCATACCAATAGCTGTCACGGTGGTAACAGTCATTACCGTGGCTATGCCGGTGCGAAGCGACTTGGGAAGAAAGCTATTGTCCATAGTTTTAGTATGGTATCACAATAGGGACACCTTGTCAAGTACCTCCGGGAGCAAAAACACCCCTTGAATGAGGGCTATTTTGCTAAAGATACTTATTACTCTCTATTGCCGTGGGGATTACTACTACATACCCCTCGCGAATATATCGCAATAAGGCGGCCTGGCCGAACTCGCATGCCTGGACTGCACGCAGGTCTGCAATGGCGCGCTTAAACGGCCGCGGGGTCTCGTTACCGACGACCCTGCGCATGGGTGGGATTCGTTCTGTCATCGCTAGCGGATCTCGTACGTTACCGATACATTCACCGATATCTCGTTTTCACCCGATGGAATCGACGGCGGAGTAACGCTGCGTTCTGCTCCTCCCATACCATTCGCCGCATCTTTCGCATAGTACGGCATCGGATATCCGTAGCCGCCCTCAGAATAGTTCACAATGCGGACGATGCGGACGCCGAGTGCGTCAGCAAGGACTTTCGCCTCTTCGCGCGCCTTCTTGATCGCTTCTTTCCGTGCCTGTGATATGAGCGCGTCCTGATCCTCGATCGTGAAGTTAGGACCGTAAAGGTTTGAGATGCCTGCGTCCCCAAGTCGGGCAAGGACCGTACCGGTCGTATCGGTGTCCCGTACCTTCACATCAACTGTCTGGGATGCCGTGTAGCCGATGACGCGCTGCTCATATTCAGGGCAGGGGTAGTTATAACAAGGAGCGGGGTTGTTATAGCGCGGATAGACATTGTAGGAGCTCGTCTTGATGTCCTTTTCCTCGATACCAAGATCGTCCTTCAGAACCGCGAGTGCGACGTTCACTTTCTTAGAGGCGGCATCCTGTGCGGCGCTTGCTGTCGTCGCATTCTCTGACACGGTGAAGGAAATGGTTGCGAGGTTCGGTAAAGCAGATACCTTCCCTTCTCCGTTTACGGTGATGATGTTAGTAGGCTGGCCGGAGATCGAGTCGAAATTGATGAGAGCGTTCACTGCGGTCGCCGCCATGAAAACGGTTGCAAATACCAAAAAGAGGGCGGCCAATTTACCCACCCACGGGCTTTCAAGGAGTCCTTTGTTAAAACCGTATCGGTCTTCGCTGTTCATATGGAAACATTAAAAGCTATAAATAATGCTTCCTTATCATACATGACGGACACGCTTATCGTTTCTTTCAGGCAAACGGGCTTCCCCCCTTACCGGCTGCGGCCCTATGCCGTATAGTGCGGGTATTCAACCTCCTATGGACACCGCGTTCTATATCACCGTATCGATCGCGGCGATCAGTCTCGCCTCTTTCGCAGGGGTCGCCACCTTCTCGTTCAAGGAGGCCGCGATGAAAAAAGTCCTGTTCATCTTTATCGGGCTTGCCGCGGGCACGATGCTTGGCGATGCGGTGATCCACCTTATTCCGGAAGCGCTTCACGAGATCGGAGACGAACGTACGTTCGGCATGGCAGCACTGACCGGCATCGTGGCCTTTTTCGTACTTGAAAAATATCTGCGGTGGCACCATGCACACCACGGGCCGGAAGAGGAACACGAAGAAGAGGAGGCGCACAACCACCCGCGCCACCTGGCTCCCATGGTCTTGATCGCCGACGGTCTGCATAACCTTCTTGACGGTGCCATCATCGCCGCGGCGTTCCTCATCTCTCCCGTAGCCGGTGTCACGACCGCTGTAGCGGTATTCATACACGAAATTCCGCAGGAGGTCGCCGACTACGCACTTCTCGTGCATAGCGGACTTTCCCGATGGAAAGCGCTTCTCTACAATTTCGGCTCCGGGCTCCTCGCGTTCTTAGGAGCGGGTATCGTCCTCTACTTCCACGACGTCGTCGAAGCATCCGGTGCCTTGATCGCTGCGTTCACCGCAGGCGCGTTCATCTATATCGCCGCGACCGACCTGATACCCGAGCTGCACAAGACCAGCGATCCGAAACGAAGAACGATAGAGCTCATCTCATTCTTGATCGGTATCATCCTCATGTTCCTGCTTACCTTTCTCGAATTTTAAACGGCCGCATCGGACAAGACGTGCTCGGAGCGCGACCACGCGGGCGCTTCACGCTTCAGGGGAACCGCGGTCACGACTTGCCAGGAGCGTCCGGTTTTTTTCAGTATCGCGATGCTATCCAACTCCATATCGAATCGGGGCTTCTCATCCTCAATGAAGCGCTTGATCCGACGGTATTGCTTCCGATCCAGGAATCGCGCGACCGATGCGTGTAGCTTGTTCCCCTCCAGGGGATACTTCGGGAGGAACGGGATGTTCGTATTCAATGTCTTGATAAGCCGCCGCACGAGAGCGACCGCACCGGTACTTTTATCTACATCGAGATAGATCGTCCTGAAACCGAAACCTCCGAACCCCCGGATGAGGAGCGGTTGCGGCGGTTCGGTCCGTGCGAACGCGCGTACCACGCGTTCCACTTCTTCGATGCCCTCGTCATCCGTTTCAAACGGCGGTTTGATGGTGATATGCGGTGAAACCCGCTCATGAAGCGGGAAAATGCGATAGCGGGACGCGAGTTCCCGTGTAAGACGTTCGTGATAGGCGCGAGCCGCGCCGGTTAACAGATAGGCGACGAAGTATTTGGACTTCAACTATCTAAGTGTAGCAGGCCTATGTGGTTTTTCTCTGAAGCGATGAGTAGTATGCCGCAAGAACGAACGCAACGCCTATAGTGCCGGTGACGATTTCGGGCACTTCGGTGAGCATGGAGACGAGCATCGATATCGCAAGGCCGAAAATCGCCCAGTGGGCCCCGTGCTCCAGGTAAACGAGGGTATCCAGGGTCTTCTCCCGAACCATGAAGACCGTAAGCGATCGAACGAAAAAAGCACCTATACCGAGGCCCGCCGCGATAATCGGGATCGACGAGGTCAGCGCGAACGCGCCGATAACCCCGTCCAAAGAGAACGCGGAATCGAGCACGTTGAGATACATAAAAAGCGTCAACCCGTGCGCCGCTGCCCCTTTGGTCTCGACGGAGAAGGCACTGGTGACCCCCTGCATAAAGATGAACAGCACGATACCCGCGATACCGCCGAACAGGACGGTCGCCTGCGTTTCGGGCGGCACCAAAAACGCGATACCGCCCACTGCAAGGAGCGCGAGCACGATCTCGACCGCCTCGATACGTCCCCAGTACGTCAGATGGCGCTCGATCACGTCGATCCAGTGCAGCTCTTTCCCGGTATCGAAGAAATATTTGAGAGCGACCAGAAGTAAGAACGACGCACCGAACGAATAGATCGCGTATTTTGCGCTCTCCAGAAGCTCGCCATAGTGCGCGGGGTCAAAGAGAGCCATCTGCGTGATGGCCCAGGGGGATGACAACGTGACGACCGAGACGATGAGTATCGGCAAGACGAAACGCGTGCCGAAAACGGCGACCAAGATACCCCAGGTAAGGAAGCGCCGCTGCCACGCATGACTCATCTTTGCGAGGACCCGCGCGTTCACGACCGCATTGTCGAATGAGAGCGTGACCTCAAGCAGGATGAGAAGCGACGTCACAAAGAGCGCCTGCCATCCTCCGAAAAGGAACAGGGTCACCAGTCCGGCTATCGTTACGGCAAAAGAGACCCCGAAAAATTTGAGTATTTTATTCATATCGTTCAGATCTTATCCTTATCTTCTGAAAAAAAGATGTTCCCCCTCTCAATACCTAGCGTGACCAGGCGCTCGATGAGGAATGATTTCATCTCCTCTTCCGTCTTGAACTCCTGCACCTTCCCTTTCTCGATCACTGCCCATCGCCCAACCGCACGCAGGACATCGACCTTGTTCAAAATGAGATGCGTGACGCCATTCAAACGGATCCCGCGTTCCATGAGGTCGATATCAAGCCAGTTCACCTGTCGCGGACGTCCGGTCGTCGCGCCGTACTCCTCACCTACTTCTCGGATCTTTTCGAAAACAGGATCCTTGGGTTCGAATTCCTTTGCGCCGACGTACGTCTCGTATATCTTCGCGTTGCCATATACCCGGCGCACTGACTTCGGCGGTATACCGTTTAATATTGCGCCGCCGGTCGTACAGTGGCTTGAGGTGACGAACGGATAGTCGCCCCAATCGATATCGAGACCGAACCCCTGCGCGCCTTCGCCGAGTATGACCACATCGCTCCCGCTCCTGTGGAATTCTTCATACAAATCGATCAGGTAGGGCGCGAGTTCCGGAACGCTTTCCGCGCGTATTCCCGTCCGCGCATACTTTTCGCGATACGCGGGCCCGTTCCCCTGCTTGGTGGTTCCGATCTTTGCATCCTTGCTGTCCTCCTTCTTATGCGAAGCGGTGATGACGTGCGTGTTATTCGCGATGAATACCAGACCTTTCGTGCTGATGCCGCCTTCTTCTAGTCCTTTGATCTCTTCGAGGAACTTCTCCGGGTCGACGACACAGCCGGGACCGATCACGGAGCGAATGCCCCAGAAGACGCCCGCGGGAATATGGTGCGTCACGGACTTCTTCCCTTGATGAAAGATGGTGTGCCCGGCGTTGCAGCCGCCGTTATAGCGGAGGATGTGCGTGTATTCGCCTGACTTTGCGAGGTAATGGGTTACCTTCCCCTTGCCGGAGTCTCCGTACTGAAGGTCGACGACGATATCAGCAATAATGCCCACATCGGAGCATGATATCAGAAGTATCGGGAATCATCGAACTTCAGTCACCAGTGCCGGAGCGTCTGTAAAGACGACCGTAAACTCGATGCGGCCGATCTTAAGCCCATCGGGCGTTTCGACCGACACTCGCCATAGTCCGGGAGTGACGTTTTGTCTAGTGGAAAAGCCGCGGTATCCCGCATCCCTGCCTCCCGATACGGGGAATGAGACTTCCGTCGATTCGACCCAATCATCCTCTGCGGGGTCGTACTTCTCCCACCGATGAACGATATCCGTCTTGATCGCAACCGGAGTGAAGACGGAACTGAACACATGTAAGGATTCGCCTTCACGGGCATGCACAGTTATTCCTAGCAGCCGGTCGATGAGCGAATATGGCTCGCCTGTCAGGCGGTAGCTGCCGTTTTCGCGCGCGATGTCGTGATACACGCCGATGTCTTTAAGCACAAGCGGGATCGGTGGCAGCGTATTCGTCGCATAGAGCGTGGAAACCGAGAGCAATATGAACGCGACCGCAAGCACTAACGGGCGTGTGACCCCCTGGATGCGCGATCTTCCCGTAAGGAAAAGGGCGAAAACGAATATAGAAAAAAGAAATACGGCAAGAAGCCCGCTTACCGCGAACGATGTTATGCCTAGTTCCCCTCTCCAGAGCGGCACCGAGAAGATCGTGAAGGAAAAAAGCGCCAGGAAATAGACCGCGAGATTGAAAACGAACCGGTGCTGGTACTTCTTCAGTATCTCAACGCCGAGTACGACAGAGATGAGGACGACAATGAAGGGCCAGCTGTCCGTAAGCGAAGCACTTTTGACATAGAAGATGACGAACGCACTGAAAAGCGAGCCGAACGCGTACGTCATGAGCAACGGCAGGAACGTGGATGCGCGCTCTGCGAGCTTTCCCCACCACACTCCTTCCTCGACGAGGTGCGTTATGAAGATAGCGCCCCCCGAAAGGAGTAGGTACCCGTAGATGAGGAGCGTTTCGGGCAACAGGTCCACCCTCCGCAAGGTCAGACCATCAACTACGAATCCGAATAGCAAGAAAACCGGCAGCAGTGCTTCTTCGTGCCGTTGTACGAATGCCTGAAGCTGTGCGATGCGATCTTTCAAATCCCCCTAAGCGTACCGCCTAATGGTCATGGAGGCCATATTTCGCATAGCGAAGCATGACCCAGACAAAGTGCACTATGAAAAGGATGAGTTGGAGTGAGAGCGAGGTCCAGGTCGCGGTCCAAAACTTGCCCGTCGTAAGCAAAAGAAATCCGTAGGTGACAATAAAAGCGATGATGCGCCACTCAAGTGAGACTTTGAAGGAGGAAATCAGGTGCTCACGCATACCCTTGTAGTACACCCGTCCGCCGGCATTTCCAAACGGAACAGTAAGACGCGAGGTGGAAAACTACCGCACCGCGTTATGGACGGCGACCAGAGTTGATAGAAGCCCGTCCAACTCCGAAAGCGGAAATTGGGTCGTTGCGTCCGAAAGCGCTTTTTCCGGTTCATCGTGTATTTCCATGAAAATACCGTCAACGCCTGCCGCAACAGCGGCTTTGGCGAGAGTCGGTATATACTCGCGCATCCCGCCAGTCGATTTCCCGCCTTCCGCTCCGCCTGGAAGCTGAAGACTGTGTGTCGCGTCGTACACGACCGGGTAGCCGAGGAATTTCATTATGGGGAAGGCGCGCATATCAACGACGAGGTTGTTGTACCCGAATGTTGTACCTCGCTCCACAAGCGCTATCTCTTTCGCCCCCGCTGCCTTCAACTTTTCAACGACATTTTTCATATCCCAAGGCGCCATGAACTGCCCTTTCTTTACGCTCACGACCTTCCCCGTCTTTGCCGCGGCGATAAGCAGGTCGGTCTGGCGGGAAAGGAATGCTGGGATCTGGACGATATCCGCTACTTTCCCTACGTCGTCCACGTGTAATGATTCATGCACGTCCGTCGTAACCGGAACGCCCACTTCGTCGCGCACCTTTTTAAGGATTGCGAGTCCCTTCTCAAGGCCCGGGCCCCGGCTTGATGCATGGCTTGAACGGTTGGCCTTATCGAAGGAGGATTTGAAGACGTACGGTACGCCGTGTTTTTCCGCGACGGCCTTGATGGCCGTCGCCATCTTGAGCGAGTGCTCTTCCGACTCGATGACGCAGGGCCCGGCGATGAGGAAGAACGTATCCCTTTTGGTAAGGTCAGTAAGCGAGAGTGGTTTCGCGGCCATAGTGAACTAACCTTCACACTAGCTTGTGGGTGTCAGCCGGTCAACAAACTAGAGCGGATAGGTGTCGTGGAGGTGACAACTGCCGAAAGCGCTTTCGTGGCAGCGACATTCTGTATCCTCCGCTTTCGGAAGATCACTGACGCTCAATGTGGACTCTGATGAAGCTTTCCCCGGCAAATCGAGCAGGTACTCCGGAGTGAGGAACCCGTTCACCGGACCGCCGTTTTTTGTTTCAGTCATGGTTGAAATTGTTGTTCTGATAATTTACCGACCTCCAAAAGAAAAACCCCCTGTCGGGGGCTTCGTTTTGGCTTTTCCTGTCGCTTACGCCAAACGCCCCCGCTCGCATGCGGATACGACGATGACGACGTTCACGTTCGTGATCAGAGATCGCGACATACCCTCACCGTATCGCGGGGGGCTTCAGGTGTCAAACCAGAACCTTACCTTATCGGGAAGCCCCGGCTCATTCGGTACCTGGTTTTCGAATACTCCGCCGTTTGCTTCGATTATCTTTCTTGAGCCGATATTCGTGATGTCGCAGGTCAGCAGCACTTTTTCAAGCCCCATCTCTTTCGCCTTCTCTAGGCCAAGCTTGAGTATGAGTTTTCCGTAACCTTGTTTCCGTTTCGAGGGCCGGATGCCGTATCCGATGTGACCGCCTACCTCGCGCAAATGATCAGTCAGGCGGTGCCTGATATGCAGGTCCCCGATGTACTCTGCCCCCTCGACCAGCCACAAGCGGGTTTCCGGAACAAAACCCGATGGCAGGTTTTCTCCTCGTGCTTTGCTCTTCTCTTTTTCCACGAACGCGTCGAAGTCGGCTTCTGCTTCTTTCAATCGCTCCTCAATTTCTCTTCCTTCTTCAACGTATTCGCGCAGCGCCGCAAGATAGCTGTCCTTATACCGAATGTCCGGAAGTTGAAGAATCGGCATATCACGATTGTATCGGTTTCGGTACGACCTTGCGGCGAACGAGACACATGAGGACGAAAAGGATGTTAATGGCGATGATGGGCCCGTAGTAAAGCGTTGTGAACGGGTTGTACGCTTCAAGCGCGAGGAGAGAAAACATCGGGCCCGCAATCCACAGTATCCACGCAGACATGGACTCGCTCCATGGCTCGAAGAACGACTTACGGACGCTGGGCCAGTACCCGATGATATCGATCGAAACGCCCACAATCACGCTCCAGAGAGGGTTGTCGAGACCAACCCAGATGAATACCGCAACGAGCGCGACGAGGAGCGCAATCGTATCGCTCCGGGTGATATTCTTCGTACCGTACTTGAACGACAAGAAAAATATTACGAGCGTCATAAGCGCAGATCCTGCGAAGGTGATCGCCGGTAGTCCGCCGCCTCCGTACCACACACCCGCCGCACCGATTGCAGTGGTTATCGTCCAGATGAGCCAGGTATACGCGTGCGGCTTCGTTTCTCCTTTAAAGATGCCGCGGAAGTACGGCACGTATGCCGCGAATACGAGGAGGAACGCGATTGCAAAAAATAGTGTCTTCAGTTCCATCAGCGGGGTGTTTTCTTCTTCGAGTCCTCCCAGATCTACAAAGCGCCCTCGTGCTTCACATACCGGACATAGATCCTATTCTGGCCTAGTGCTGCCGCAAGTAGATCAGCAAGATCTTTCAACGTCAGCAGTATGTCCTCGTCCTTTACGTTTGCATTGTACTCGGGACTGACCTCGCCTTGATAGTGAACGGCAGGTTCAGTGGCGCCGCCTTCATCTCGATGGGCGTAGATCATCGTCATCGGTGTAAGACTTCCCGGAAGATAGATCCCTTCCGTTTTCCGTTGATTGATGAGCCACTTAAGGATGATCGCACTCACATAGTCAGGAGAATAGAGTTTTTCGCCGTTATATCGTTCCCGTCGTCGAGCCATATCTCTCCGCGTGGAAGCAGACGATACCCCGCCATACCAAGCGGGTCAAATGAGTCAAAGGGGGTGACTACAGGGATTCGAACCCTGACTGAGAGATCCACAATCTCTAGTGCTAACCATTACACTATAGTCACCATGCGTACATAGGGAGGACTCGGCCACAACTCCCGGCTCACCTACGTTCGCCTCGGTCGCGGCCCCGGCTCGCGGCTTTTCGAAACGAAAAGCATCGCTGCGCCCTTCTCGCCCTCACGCGAGCGAAGAAATTCGCTCGCTTCCTGCGCACAAACACTGCCCGAAGGGCTAGTGTTTGTGCGCAGGAGAGGACTCGAACCTCCATCCCATTGCTGGGGCTACCACCTCAAGGTAGTGCGTCTACCAATTTCGCCACCTGCGCAGTGTGGACTCATTCTAAAGACTTTCGAGCGTTTTGCAAACAAAAAACCGAGTATTTACTCGGTTTTTTTCTCTTCTTCAGGTTTGGCCTCCTCTGCAGGTTTTTCTTCGGCTGCTGCTTTGGCAGCTTCTTCCGCAGCCTTTGCGGCTGCTTCAGCTGCTTTCTTTTCCTCTTCCGCCTTCGCGGCCTCCGCTTCTGCTGCCATGCGTTCGGCTTCTTCCCGCTCCGATGTCGTCGAGATGGCCATCGCCTTCATGTTGCGGAGCGTCCTTCTCACTTCGCGTGCGACCTTATCGCGGATGTAGTAGAGCTTGTTGCGGCGCATCTTGGAGCGTCGGACGACTTCGATCTTATCTATCGCGGGTGAGTAGAGCGGGAATATCTTCTCGACACCGACACCAGAGAGGGTCGCGCGGACGGTGAATGTCGCCCCTGCTTCGCGGCCGTGTTTCCGTGCCAATACCAAGCCCTCGTATACCTGGATGCGGGTCTTACCCTTTTCCTGGATCTTCTGATACACGCGCACGATGTCGCCCGCGCGGATATCGAGGTTTTTGCGTTCATCGATATTAACCGACGAAGTGATCTTGGTGGCCGTCTGTACTGACATGAACGAGAAAAATAGCACGTACCTCCGGCCTTTGCAACGGCCTACCTTAGCCGCGCAAGAGCAACTCCGCAGCGACTTCGAAATCATCCGGAAGCGCTGCAAGAAACTCGCGGCGGTCGCCTGATGGGAGAATAACGGAGAGGCGGACTGCGTGAAGGGCGGGACGGTGAAAACCTAGGATGGGGGGCTTGGTCGCGGCATATAGATGATCGGCAACAATGGGGTACCCCATCTCCTTCAGATGAACCCGAAGCTGGTGCGTACGACCGGTCTTTGGGAGCAGCGAAAGCAGGGCGGACTTTTCTTTCGAGTCCCGGTCATATCCCCGAGTGCGCACTTTCCACATGGTTACCGCGGCTCGCTTCTTATTCGCATCTCCCCGCGCGACACCCCACCGCGGCGGGATGCTTTTGATGCGAACGATCTCCTTCTCTATAGACCCTTCGTCTTCTTTCGGATGTCCGTAGACATAGGCGAAATACTCTTTCTCCGCGCTCCTGCCCTGAAACTGTTCTTTAAGGAACGCGTGTGCTTCGGCTGTTTTGGCAAGGATCATTACACCGGAGGTGGTGCGATCCAAACGGTGAACGATTCCGGGGCGATCGATCACTTCGCCTTGAGGAGACATCCACGGCTCCCCCACTCCTTTCATGTGCGGATATTTTGTAACGACCCAGGACGCGACCGAAGGTTCATCCGTCCTGCCGTCGGAGTGCACGATAAGCCCCGCCGGTTTATCGATGACCAGCACCTGTTCGTCTTCGTAGATGACAGCGGGCTTCATATCAATACACTATCTTGAAATCATCAAACTTCCCTTCCGGCTCGCGCCACTCTACCGCTATGTCACGGACTTGCGCGAGTACAGGACCGTGCTTCAGGAGTTCGACAAGGGATTCGAGGGAATTTTTTTCTCCTTCAGCGATAACTTCGACCGTCCCCTCCGGTAAATTTTTCACGGTACCGACGAGGTTAAGTCCGGATGCTTTTCGCTGTACGAAATCACGATACATGACCATCTGCACACGACCTGAAACGATCGCTCGGAAGGCTGACTGCATGGTGCGCGGTGAGGGACTTGGCCACGCATAGTTTTCTGCTGAAAACTTGCGCGACCCCGCCTCGTCCGCCTTCGCGGACTCCGGCTTTCAAGTCCTGCTCCCAATACAAAATAGCCCAATTCGGGCGTTTTGTATTGGTGCGCGGTGAGGGACTTGAACCCCCGACCTTCTCTGTGTAAAAGAGTTGCTCTACCAACTGAGCTAACCGCGCGACTGTGAACTTTCACCAGAAACGAAACACGCGTGTTTCGTTTCTGGTGGCCCCTGTAGGAATCGAACCCACATCAACGCCTTAGAAGAGCGCTGCTCTATCCATTGAGCTAAGGGGCCGGAGTTCCTAAAGTACCCTTTTACCGTAGGATATTCAACCTATTCTGCCGGATCAAACAAACCGGATGGACCGAAATTGCCTGCTTCGAAGTTCGCTTTGCGCGCCCGGTAGGTTTCAAGCACCGACTCCAATTTCCCCCGAGTCACGGTGGGCTGCTGCGTCTGCGGGATTTGCGCATGGCCGGTAAGATCACCCCACCTCAGTCCTACGAAAAGATACGCCGCGTAGGCGAACAGCAAGACGAAAAGAAGGATGAGTATCGCAAGCGCGACGCTCCAATCCCGTCCAGGATTCGGATTGGTGATTGAAGCGAGTGTGTTTTTGAAAGAAAAATCCATCATGGTTTCCGTTTTACAAACAGGATACGCGCTTTCAAGAACCACGATTTCCCGGTAGCCTTTTCAAAAGATGCGGAGACAAGTTTGGACGCGAACGGAAGGGTTTCAAGCGCCGATGCAAACCGCGCAACATTTGCGAACGTCCCTTCTGCTGAGAGCACGACGGCAACCTGCTCATGATATTTCGACTCCTCTTCGCCCACCGAGACCGAACCGATCGCGAGCGTAACTTTCTCGCGGCGCGCGGCCGCTTCTATGGTCTCGATAACAGCCAAGAAATCCGCATCGGTCGCAACATAGGTCGCAAGTTCCGTCTGCTCTGCTGCAACACCGGAAAGGAATGACCGCGCGGCACGCGCGTGCCGTTCGCGTTCTTCCGCCGCTGCGCCTTCGGCGCGCGCGGTCGCTTCCGCATCCATCGAAGCTCTGACTTCCTGGTGCAGATATACGTACCCGCCGACCGCAGCGACGAAGAGGATGAGCGCGAGTATGATTCCGA
>Ga0073934_10001609_pt1 | contig 52610 bp, 46 predicted proteins | sample LarsenN4metaG_FD_76834 | JGI IMG/M metagenome (GOLD analysis project Ga0073934, IMG submission 76834) | Hot spring sediment bacterial and archeal communities from British Columbia, Canada, to study Microbial Dark Matter (Phase II) - Larsen... ...
CCCCCGCCAAGCGCCGCAAACGTCATCTGCCGCATCGAAAACCCCGTCGACCATGAATGTCCCAATCAGGGTGGACTGCTTCGCCCGCTTCGGGAATCCTCGGACTTGTTCAGAGTGTCCCTATATCGCCACCTCTGCGGACAAGGTCATCGCCGGACGTTATCTCGGCGCCGCCGCGCTCGGGATCTATGGGCGCGCCTATCATCTGATGAGCGTGCCGGCGGACCTTTACGCACGCGTCGGCGATCGTCTTGTCTTCCCCGCGCTCGCCGCGTGTCAGACAGATCGCGAGCGCCTGCGGCGCGCCTTTCTGTCGGGCACGTCGGTGGCCGCGACCCTCGGCCTTCCGATGAGCGTTGCGCTGATGATGCTGGCGCCGGAGATCATTACTTTCTTGCTCGGCGAGAACTGGATCGGCGTGATCGGGCCGCTCACTCTGCTGGCTGCTGCGAGCTATTTCAGGCTGGGCGCAAAAGTCTCGGGTTCTCTGCTGCGCGCAACAGGCTCATTCAAATCCCTGATCTGGAGCCAGGCCGCTTACGCGGCCGCCATGGTCGGCGGCTGCATCGCCGCAGCGCCGCATGGGGTGGTCGCCATCGCAGGGGTCGCAAGCGCAGTCGTGATCGGATTTTTCATTGTAATAAGTGCAATGGCATGTGCTCGCACATCTACTCCGCTTGGCCAGTTTCTCGCCCAGCACATCCATGGGCTATTACTCTCCTTAGTCACGGCAGCGACTCTCGGCTCATTGCTGTTTGTACTTCGCGACCTACGTGCGCCTGACTATGCGATTCTGTTCGCCACAGCTGCTGCGCTTAGCGCGATCGGCGCAGGGCTTTTGTTTTGGCCACAGCGTTGGCTCATCGGCGCGACTGTAGCCGAGCTCGTCAAAGATTTCCGAGTAGGAGCGGTCGCCCGACTTGGTCGCCTTAATCCGATAGTGCTTGTACGCACAAAGGGAACGTCAGCTTGAGCCTTCTTCGCCAAACCATCGAAGCAGATATTTGGGGCGGCAGGCGGACCCACGCTTGGCTAATCAAGTTCCTTGCGCTGTTGTTTCTGAGGCGCGGGCAGCGGAGCTGCATTGCCTGGCTTCGGTTGGCGCAGTTCTTTAAACGCCGTGGCCACATCCGCTTGGCTCGGTGGTGCGTCGCTACGATTGAACGCCGCTTTGGTTGCTACTTTCATATCAATGCCGAGGTAGGGCCTGGGATCAATCTCCCACATCCCATCGGGATAGTTGTCGGCGAAGGCGTAAAAATTGGCGCTGGCTGCAAACTCTACCAGCATGTGACGCTTGGCGGGCGCCGTCTGGGCGACTGGCGCGCCGGCAACTATCCACAACTGGGCGACCATGTCGTGGTGTTCTGCGGCGCCGCAATCCTTGGTTCAGTCAGAGTCGGAGACGGTGCAACGATCGGCGCCAACGCGGTCGTGCTGGACTCGGTGCCGAGCTGCCAAGTAGCGGTCGGCGTACCGGCGCGCGTGGTAGAAAGACCGGGACCTTTAGCCGAGGCGCGCATCACACGCTGTACGCCGGCGCCTTCCGAACCTAGGTACGACGCAGCGGCTCGCGATACAACAGATACTGGCCTGGGTTCGCATTGATGCCCAAGGTCTCAGTCGTCTCCGTGTTTCACAACCGCGCCCGCTTCGTGAGGCGCACCGTCGAAAGTCTCCTGCAGCAGGACTTCGACGACTACGAAGTCGTCCTTGTCGATGACGGGTCGACCGACGGTACGGAGGCGGCATTGCGCGCGTACGAAGGGGGACGCGTTCGGGTCATCGCGCACGCGAACAAGGGCTTCACCCAGTCGCTACGCGACGTTCTCGAAACAGTCGACTGCCGTTATATCGCCATTCAGGGGAGCGGAGACAGCTCGCTGCCGGCACGCCTGCGGCTCCAAGCTCAGGCGCTCGACCAACATCGGCAGCTGGCTGTTGTCGGCGGGGCAATAGAAGTGATCGATCCGGACACCGGCCGGATCGTGCGCGAGCGACGCGACGCCATCGGAAGTCCTGCAACGAGGGTAATGCTGGGCGCGAACCCGTTTGCGCACGGCGAAACCATGTACCGGGCCGACTTTTATCGCGCCTGCGGCGGTTATCGCCCATTCTTCACCTTCGCGCAGGATCGCGACTTGTTTTGCCGGCTGAGCCGGCGCGGCGAGTTCCTGCGGATCCCCGAGAAAGTTTACACGCGACTGTCGTTCATCCCCGGCTCGGTCTCCTCCCAGCCGCGCAAGCACATCCAGCAGGCCTTATTTTCCGCGTTCGCCGTGCATTGCCACGCGGAAACGTTGGCTGGCAGGCCGGATCCGCTCGACGCCTACGGGCCGGTGGCCGCGCTGGCCGCGGGGCGTTCACCTATCGCGGCAAGAACGATCAGGCGTGCAATCGCGCGATCGTTGGCTTACGGCCAGCATGCGCATGCGCTCGATTATGCGCGGTTCCTTCATAGCTACGCGCCGGGAGTAGACTCTATGGTGCTGCTCGCGGCTTCGCAGTTGGGTGTGCATATGTCACGAGCACTCGTGCGCGCGGTTCCGCTGCCCGCGGCGTCAATTGGCGACATCCCGCCTGCTGACTGATGTACAACACTGCTTCAAGTGCAATTCCCCCGTACAGAACGGCAACCGATGCTGACTGGCGACGTTAACCGTGACGTCACGTAGCGCGTCACCGTGAGACGGCGAACGGCCGCCTCACGCCATGCCGGGGTTCCAATGCGGATTTGTGTTATTGGTTTGCGCGGAATACCCGATGTCATGGGAGGCATCGAAACACATTGCCAGAACCTCTATCCGCGCCTGGCCCGACTTGATGAGGGGCTAGATATCACTGTGATCGCGCGCAGCGGGTACGCGCGTTCCCGCGAGTACGATGGCGTACACGTGCGTGCGCTTTGGGCGCCGCATCGCAAAGGGTTGGAAACGTTCGTGCATACCCCCATCGCGCTGCTTTATGCGCGGCTCTTCTTACATCCCGACGTTGTACATCTGCACGGCATTGGCCCCGGCCTGTTCGCGCCCTTGTCCAGGCTGCTGGGCTTTCGCACCGTCGCGACGCACCACGCCGCCGACTACGAACGTCCGAAGTGGGGGCCATTGGGACGTGGCGTCTTGCGCGCGGGCGAGAGGCTCCTGGCGGGCTTTGCGGATCAAATCGTGTGCGTGAATGACAGCATCGCCCGCGCGATGCGCCATCGCTATCCACGCACACGCGACCGGGCGCAAACGATCCGCAACGGCGCGCCGCCGCTGCCTTCGCCCAGCGGTGCTGACAGCAAGGTCCTCGACCGTTTCGGGTTGGGTCGCGGCGATTACATCCTGGCCGTCGGGAGGCTCGAACCTACCAAGCGGTTTCACGACCTGATCGCCGCCTTCAAGGCTTCGCGCCCTCCCGGCAAGAAACTCGTCATCGCGGGCGCCGCGCTTGGAGACGACAACTACAGTCGTCGCCTGCTCGCTCAGCAGAGCCGCAGTATCGTCTTCACGGGCTTCCAAAATGCGGCCACGCTGCGGCTGCTCTATGAAAACTGCGGCCTGTTCGTACTGCCGTCCTCAATGGAAGGTTCGCCCCTAGCAGCGCTTGAGGCGATGGCCGCAGGCGCCCCGCTTGCGCTCAGCGACGCCCCGGGAAACCTCGAATTCAATCTGGAGCCGCACCTCTATTTCCCCGCGGGCGATGTCACGGCGCTCGCCGGGATCCTGGCGCGCACCGACTATAACGATTTCCGCTCGCAGCGGGCAGCTGAGGTGCTGCGGGAAAACGATTGGGACGAGATCGCTCGCAAGCACCTGATTGTGTTCAGAAGGGCCGCGCCGAGCGCGCCCGCGCCTGCGCGACCGCCGGCGCCTGCCTTGGCGCAAGAGCTTGCGCAAAACCCCCGACCCGCTCGATTGTCCGCCAATACCGCTCAACAGTAAGCTCGGGCTGATAGACGCCTGCCCGTGCGGCGGCGGCGGCGGCGTACTCCGCACGCCGATGCGGCTGCGCCAGGAAGCGCAACGCTTCAGCAAAGGCCCCTGCATCGCCGATGGGCGAGAGAACCCCATATTGCGCGGGATAGAGTGCGGAAATCTCGAGATCGGGGTCGTCGGCGAGAATCTCGGCGGGTCCCGACCTGCAATTTGTCGCCGCGCACGGCACTCCCAACGCCATAGCTTCGGCCAGTGCGTTGGGAAAGCCTTCAACGTTCGATGTGGAGACAAAGATGTCGGCGCGCGCGATGACGGGAAACGGATTGACGGCAAAGCCGAGCAGATGCACGCGCCCGCGAATGCCCAGAGCCTCGGCGCGCGTTTCTATCGCTCTGCGTTCGGGTCCATCCCCCAGAATTACCAGATCGTGCGGCAGGCCGGAACACGCCAGCGCGTCGACCTGCATTGGAACGTTCTTGTTCGGAATAAGCCGGTTGACGCTGACGATGAAGCGATCGGGCAAAGCGACAGGAGGAGCGAACGCGGCCTGCGCACGGATGCGGGAAGCGTCAATAGGATTTGAGATGACTTCGATGCGATCGGCAGGGACGCGGCAATGTTGAATGAGGCCCTTGCGTACGCCCTCGGAGACGGCGATCACCGCATCTGCGTGTCGATAGATTTGGCGAATAATGGAGCGTTTTAGACGCCCGGCTGGGCCGGCGCCAAAGTGGTCCGCGGTCGCGACGCGCTCGCTGATGATGGCGGCGTGTCCACAGAGGCGGCTCGCGATGACGTTGGCGCAGTTCGCGCGACTCAAGAAGCTTAGCGTAACGTCAGGCTGGAAGCGCGCCAGCTGGCCGGTGAGCTTCGCCACGCTCGCAGCGAAATCGCCTCGCGCGTTCAGTGTTGAGACCGGAAGGAAGTCGGGCGGCGGATAAGCGCTAGGCTCATCATCGAGGAGAACGACCTCCGCTTCGCATTCATCCAGCCGCCCACGCAGGCCTTCAAGCAAACTGCAGAACACGCGCTCGGCCCCGCCGCCAGCGAGTGAATTGATGACAAAGGCGACGCGCGGAAGCGCGCCCGCCCTAGCAGGCACGGCGCCACGCGACCGGCGCGCTGTGGCGATCTGGTCTGATCCGCAGCACAAGCAGCACGGTTCTCAGCAAGATGAGCAGATCCAGCCAAAACGACCAATTCTCGACGTAATGCACGTCGTGGCCTGTACGCGCCCGCACGCTGGCGGCGTCCGCCGCAAGCCCGCGGCATCCCGAGACCTGGGCGAGGCCGGTAATGCCCGGTCGGGCGCGGCGACGAAGGGCGTAGCGAGGATCGATCCGCCCGAACATCTCGTCGTGAGCGACCGCGTGCGGCCGCGGTCCCACCAGGGACATCTCGCCGCGCACGACATTGATCAGCTGCGGAAGCTCGTCGATGCAGAGCTCGCGCAGCAGGGCGCCAAGACGCGTCACGCGAGGGTCGTCGCGCTGCGCCTGGCGCACAACACGGCCGTCGTCCGCCGTGCGCATGGTGCGGAACTTGTAGATCAGAAACGGGCGCCCGAAAACGCCGCCGCGCCGCTGTAGGAAGAGCGCGGGCCCAGGCGATTCGCAGACGATCGCGACGGCCACGACCAACAAGAGAGGCGACAGCAGCACCAAGGCGGTGCTGCCGATTACAAGATCGAACAACCGCTTGAGCGCGCCGCCGACGGGCCGCAGCCGCCGGACGCGCATGCGCCGGGGCGGGTGCAGCGCGTGCAACGGCGGCACCGAGTCAGCTTGCGGCGCGTGAGCGGTTTTTTCGTCGGACCTGGCTAGCATGGGCTCGCAGCGATCTTTTGAGAGGTCGTCCGGGCAACGTTCCGCCTGGCGGGCCGTTCCCCTAAATACCGCCTCACAATCACACGGCGATGCCGCTTGTGTGGGAACCCTTAGGCGGAGACGCGGCTCGCGGCCGTGGGCGCGAGCACGCGCGTCAGCGCTGCGGCCAAGTCGTCCCGATCGACAGGTTTCGTCAGCACTGGCGCGCCCGCAAAACGCGGGTCGACGCCTCCCGCGTGATAGCCTGTGACGAACACGATGGGCACGCCGCGCCTGTCCAAATCCCACGCGAGCTCGTACACGAACTCGCCGCCGACATTGATGTCCAGCAGGGCAGCGTCGATACGTCCTGACAACGCCGCCCTGGCTTCGCCGGGGGTCGTGAATGGGCCGACAACGACAGCGTCCAGATCCCTGAGATTGCGCGACGTCATCATGGCTATCAGGGGCTCGTCCTCGACAACCAGGATATTGCGGCTGCGTATGCGCATGGGATCGATATCCGACCGCTCCTCGGCGCTGGCGCCTGCCGGGGCCGCCCGCAACGTAAAATGCGTCATCGGCAGGCGCAGCGTGCAGCGCAAACCTTGGGGGCGCCATTCACGTATGACTTGGCCGCCAAGCTGTCCTTTGACGCTGACCTCGATCACCTTCGAACCGAAGCCGGCTTTCGAGGGCCGTGTCACGTCATGCGGGCATTGCTCCAGCCACTCGATGAGAAGCTCGTCGTTTTCTGCGCGCCACGTGACTGACAGCCGACCCTCGGCCTTGGAGAGGGCTCCGTACTTGGCCGCGTTTGTCGCAAGCTCGTGCAGCGCGAGCGCCAGATTCTGGGCGACCGTCGGCGCGATCGAGACGGGCAGTCCCGACACGGCGATTCGATCCCCCTCTGCATAAGGCGCGAGTTCATCATTGACCAGATTGAGCAGGTCCGCGCCGCGCCAGCGGGACTCGGATAATAAATTGTGCGCCATGGCCATGGCGCGGATCCGGCCCTTGACGGCTTCGGCAAATCTTGCGCTGTCCTCGGCGGGCGTCAAAGCGACGATGGATTGTATAACCGCCAGAGCGTTGCGGGCGCGGTGATCGACCTCGCGCGCGAGCAATTCCTGGCGCTGGATGGCGGCCTCAAGCTGGGCAGTGCGCTCGGCGACACGTTGTTCCAGTTCGTCATTCATGCGCGCGAGCGCGCGGGTTTTGGTGTAAAGATCGACGAACACCCGCACCTTCGCGCGCAGCACGCCAGGCACAACCGGCACCGGCACATAATCCACGCCCCCAAGTTCGTAACCGCGGGCTATCGATCTCGGTGACGTTGATCGCGGAAATGAAGATGATCGCTGTTTCCTTGAAGCGCGGATGCTCGCGGATCATTTTGGCCAGCTCAAATCCGTCGAGGTCCGGCATACAGACGTCGACCAGAATAACGGCCACGTCGTTTCTGAGCAGCAGCTGTAGCGCCTCCTGTGCAGAGCTGGCCTTAAGCAGATTCTGGTTCAACTCCTGCAAAATGAGCTCATAGCTCATCAGCTTGCCGGGCTGATCGTCCACCAGCAGGATATTGACCTTTTCGGCCGTCGCTGAAGCTTCCCCGGTCATCAACGGTGGAGCCACATACGCAGCGCCGACAGGAGCTGCTCCGTGTTAACGGGCTTAGCGAGATAGTCGGACGCGCCAGCTTCGAGACATTTTTCACGGTCGCCCTTCATCGCCTTGGCCGTGAGGGCAATGATGGGCAGCCTCCGGAAAGCAGGATCCTGACGGATCACCTGGATCGTCTCGTAGCCGTCCATTTCCGGCATCATGATATCCATCAGGACGAGCGAGATCGCGCGCTCCGTTTTGACCAGATCGATCGCCTCGCGGCCGGTCGTGGCCGTCAGCACGTTCATGCCGCGGCGCTCCAGCAACGAGGACAGTGCAAAGATATTGCGCGCGTCGTCGTCGACCAGGAGCACGGTGCGCCCGATGAGATCTTCGTCGGAACCGTGGAGCCGTTCCAACATACGCTGTTTTTCGGGGGGCAGCTCGCTGACCACGCGATGCAAAAACAGCGCGGTCTCGTCGAGTAGGCGCTCGGGCGATTCCACGCCTTTCACCACGATGCTGCGGGCCATGGTGTGCAGCCGGGCGTCTTCTTCCGGGGAAAGTTCCTTGCCGGTGAACACGACCACCGGCACATCCGGCATCTCTTCTTCGGCCTTGATCCGCTCAAGGACGTCGAAACCCGACATGTCCGGCAAGCGAAGATCGAGCACCACGCAATCCCACCTGTCCTGCCTGAGCGCCTGGAGCGCTTCCTCGCCCGAAGACGCCGCCTCGATTTCCACGTCGTCGTGCGCGATCAGCTCGCGAATGGAGAATTGCTCGGTCGGGTCGTCTTCCACCACCAGCAGGCGCCTGCGACGCGGCTTGGAGAAATCGAGCACGCGCTCAATGGCGCCACTCAGCTCGTCCGCCGCAACAGGCTTGGAAATGAAATCGAACGCCCCGCGAGCAAGCCCATGCTGGCGGTCTTCGTCCAGCGTCAGCATTTGCACCGGAATATGCCGTAATGCCGGGTCCTGCTTCAGACGCGACAGCACCGTCCATCCGAGCATGTCCGGCAGGAACACGTCGAGTGAAATGGCGGTGGGCTTGAAAGCGCGTGCGAGTTCAATGGCCTCGCCGCCCGTCATCGCCACGAGCACCTTGAGTCCCTTGTCCTTCGCCAGCCCGGCGACAATTCGCGCGTAATGAGGATCGTCCTCAACGATCAGGAGCACGGTATCGCCAGCTTCGATATCGTTGCGGTCGTCGGGCACGCGCTCGACGCTCGGCGCGCGTGCGGCCGCCAATTGTTGCATCTGCTGCTGGTGGGCATTTGGCGCCGGGCGGGCCGGCGCGCTGGCGCCGACATAGGCGATCGGCAGATAGAGAGTGAATGTGGAGCCCTCGCCCGGCGTTGAACGCAACTGGATTTCGCCACCAAGCAGCGAGGCGAGTTCACGGCTGATGGCTAGCCCTAGGCCCGTTCCGCCATAGCGGCGACTCGTGGAGGCGTCAGCCTGCTGGAAAGCTTCAAAGATGATGCGCTGCTTCTCGAGCGGAATGCCGATGCCCGTGTCGGAGACGCTGAAGGCTACCACCAGCGGGGCCTGCGAAAGCACGGGATGGCCCGCGCTCCAGCCGTCCGCCGCCGGGTGCAGATCGAGCCGCACGCCGCCGGATTCCGTGAACTTGAAGGCGTTCGACAAGAGGTTCTTCAGCACCTGCTGCAGGCGCTTGGAATCGGTGATGATGCTGCGCCCGACATTGGGATCGACATTCACTTCGAATGAAAGGCCACGGTTCTCCGCTTCGTGACGGAAGGGCAAGGACACGCGGTCCATAAGGTTCTGGAAGTAGATCTCCTCCGCTTCCACGGTGACCGTGCCGGACTCGATCTTGGAGAGGTCGAGAATATCGGAAATGAGATTCAACAGGTCGGTGCCGGCGCTATGGATGGTGCGCGCGAACTCGACCTGCTTGCTGGTCAGATTGCCCTCGGGGTTGTCGCTGAGCTGCTGACCGAGAATGAGGATCGAGTTGAGCGGCGTCCGCAGCTCGTGGCTCATGTTTGCCAAGAATTCGGACTTGTACTTCGACGTGAGCGCAAGCTCAGCCGCTTTTTCTTCGAGCGCCCGCCGCGCCTGCTCCAGTTCCTGGTTCTTGCGCTCGACCTCCACGTTGCGCTCCGCGACCTGCTGGGCCTTCAGCTCGAGCTGTTCGTTGGTCTGCTGCAGCTCGCGCTGCTGGGCCTGCAACTCGGCGGCCAACTGCTGACTCTGCACAAGCAAGCCTTCCGTCTGCATCGTCGCTTCTATCGAGTTCAGGACGATGCCGATTGATGCGGTAAGCTGTTCGAGGAAGGTGGTTTGCAGCGTTGTGAATTCGCCAGTGGTAGCGAGCTCGATCACCGCCTTCACCTGACCCTCGAAGAGCACGGGAAGCACGATGATGTTGCGGGGCGCGGAACTGAACAGCGCCGAACGGATCGGGACGACGTTGTCCGGCACATCGCTGATCAGCAAGCGCCGCTTGTCGGCCGCACACTGGCCGACGAGCCCTTCGCCGAGGCGGAGACGAACCGGATGGCCCTCGTCGCTGTCGTCGGCGTATGCGGACAAGAGGCGCAGCACTGGCTCGCCGTCGTCACTGACCATCTGATAGATGACGCCCTGGTGAGCGTCGACCAGCGGAGCAAGCTCTGACAGCAGCAGGCGACCAACCGAACCCAGATCGCGTTGGCCCTGCAGCATCGAGGTGAATTTGGCGAGGTTGGTCTTCAGCCAGTCCTGCTCGGTGTTGCGGTCGGTCGTCTGCCGCAGGTTTTCGATCATCGTGTTGATGTTATCTTTAAGTTCGGCGACCCCGCCGCGCGCATCGACTTCGATCGCGCGGGTCAAGTCGCCCTTGGTCACCGCGGTGGCCACCTCGGCGATGGCCCGGACCTGCGTGGTGAGGTTCGCCGCGAGCAGGTTCACGTTGCCGGTGAGGTCCTTCCACGTGCCGGCGGCGCCGGGGACGTGCGCTTGGCCGCCAAGACGGCCTTCGACGCCAACCTCGCGCGCCACGGTCGTCACCTGATCGGCGAAGGTCGCCAGCGTGCGCGTCATGTTGTTAATGGTGTCGGCAAGCGCCGCGACTTCGCCCTTCGATTTCACGGTGAGGCTTTGGGTAAGGTCGCCTTCGGCCACCGCGGTCACGACTTTCACGATGCCGCGCACCTGTTCGGTGAGGTTGGCGGACATGACGTTCACGGTGTCGGTCAAGTCTTTCCATGTGCCGGCCACGCCTGGCACCACGGCTTGGCCGCCGAGCTTGCCTTCAGTGCCCACCTCGCGCGCCACGCGCGTCACCTCCGAAGCGAAGGCGTTCAGCTGGTCGACCATCGTGTTGATGGTGTTCTTAAGTTCCAGAATTTCGCCTTTCACATCGACCGTGATCTTGCGCGAGAGATCGCCTCGCGCCACGGCGGTCGTCACTTCGGCGATGTTGCGCACCTGCGTCGTTAGGTTCGCGGCGAGCAGGTTGACGTTGTCCGTCAAATCCTTCCACGTGCCGCCGACGCCGGGCACAACAGCCTGACCGCCGAGGCGCCCGTCGGTGCCGACTTCGCGCGCCACGCGCGTCACTTCGCCGGCGAAGGCGTTCAGCTGGTCGACCATCGTGTTGATGGTCTCCTTCAACTGCAGAATTTCCCCACGGACGTCGACGGTGATCTTTTTGGACAAGTCACCGTTGGCGATGGCGGTGGCGACTTCGGCGATATTGCGCACCTGGGCCGTCAAGTTGCCGGCCATAAAGTTGACGTTGTCGGTCAGGTCTTTCCACGTGCCGGCGACGCCCGGCACCTGCGCCTGGCCGCCGAGCTTGCCTTCGGACCCCACTTCGCGCGCCACGCGCGTCACTTCCGATGCGAACGAGTTCAGCTGGTCCACCATCGTGTTGACGGTGTTCTTCAGTTCGGCGATTTCGCCTTTCACGTCGACGGTGACCTTCCGCGAAAGGTCGCCCTTGGCGACCGCCGTCGTCACCTCAGCGATGTTGCGCACCTGAGACGTCAAGTTGCCGGCCATCGAATTGACGTTGTCCGTCAGGTCCTTCCATGTGCCCCCGACGCCCGGCACCTGTGCTTGCCCGCCCAGTTTGCCTTCGGTGCCCACCTCGCGCGCAACCCGGGTCACTTCCCCCGCGAAGCGGTTGAGCTGGTCGACCATCGTATTCAGCGTTTCCTTCAGCTGAAGAATCTCACCGCGCACGTCGACCGTAATTTTCTTGGACAAGTCGCCGTTGGCGATGGCGGTGGCGACTTCAGCGATGTTGCGCACCTGACCGGTGAGGTTGCCGGCCATCGAATTCACACTGTCCGTCAAGTCCTTCCACGTGCCGGCGACGCCCGGCACCTGCGCCTGACCGCCCAGCTTGCCTTCGGTGCCGACTTCGCGCGCCACCCGCGTCACCTCGGCGGCGAAGGCATTGAGTTGGTCCACCATCGTGTTCAGCGTCTCTTTGAGCGAGAGAATCTCGCCCGAGGCGTCGACGGTAATCTTTTTGGACAAGTCGCCCTTGGCGACGGCGGTTGCGACTTCGGCGATATTGCGGACTTGGCCGGTCAGGTTGCCGGCCATGAAGTTCACGTTGTCGGTCAAATCTTTCCATGTGCCGGCGACGCCGCGCACGACAGCCTGACCGCCAAGTTTGCCTTCGGTGCCCACTTCCCGCGCCACGCGGGTCACTTCTGACGCGAAGGCGTTGAGCTGGTCGACCATCGTGTTGATGGTCTCTTTCAGCTCCAGGATTTCGCCTTTCACGTCGACGGTGATCTTCTTGGACAAGTCGCCGTTGGCGATGGCCGTCGACACTTCGGCGATGTTGCGCACCTGCGCGGTGAGGTTCGAGGCCATCGAGTTGACGGACTCGGTCAAGTCCTTCCAGGTGCCCGCAACGCCCGTCACATTGGCCTGACCGCCGAGTTGACCTTCGGTGCCGACTTCGCGCGCCACGCGCGTCACCTCGCCGGCGAAGGCGTTGAGCTGGTCGACCATCGTGTTGATGGTTTCTTTCAGTTCGAGGATTTCGCCCGAAACGTTGACCGTGATCTTCTTGGACAGGTCGCCGTTGGCGATCGCCGTCGACACTTCGGCGATGTTGCGCACCTGGGCCGTCAAGTTGCCGGCCATGAAGTTGACGTTGTCGGTCAAGTCTTTCCACGTGCCGGCCACGCCCGGCACCTGCGCCTGGCCGCCCAGCTTGCCTTCAGAACCCACCTCCCGCGCCACGCGCGTCACTTCTGAGGCGAACGCATTGAGCTGGTCCACCATCGTGTTGACGGTGTCTTTCAGCTCCAGAATTTCGCCGCGCACATCGACTGTGATCTTGCGCGAGAGGTCGCCGCGCGCCACGGCCGTCGTCACCTGGGCGATGTTGCGCACCTGGTCCGTCAGGTTGCCGCACATGGCGTTGACCGAGTCGGTCAGGTCTTTCCAGGTTCCGGCGACGCCGGGGACGATAGCCTGGCCGCCAAGCTTGCCTTCGGTGCCGACTTCCCGCGCAACGCGCGTCACCTCCGAGGCGAACGAACGCAGCTGGTCCACCATCGTATTGATGGCCTCTTTGAGCTGCAAAATTTCCCCGCGCACGTCGACCGTGATCTTTTTCGACAAGTCGCCGTTCGCGACAGCGATGGTGACTTCGGCAATGTTTCTGACCTGGCTTGTCAGGTTGTCAGCCATCGAGTTCACGGATTCCGTGAGCTCCTTCCACACACCCGTCACTTCGCGCACTTGCGCCTGGCCGCCGAGCTTGCCTTCCGTACCGACCTCGCGCGCCACCCGCGTCACTTCCGACGTGAACTCGCGCACCTGCCGGATCATGGTGTTGACGATCTTGGCTGAGCGCAGGAATTCGCCTTTGAGCGGGCGGCCATCGACTTCGAGGCGCACGGTTTGCAGCAAGTCACCCTGCGCAACGGCGTTCACCGCCCGCGTCATTTCTTCGGTCGGCCAGAGCAGGTCGTCGATCAGGCTATTGACCGAGCTCTCCATTTCCCCCCAGGCGCCGGCGCGGTTGACGAACTTCACGCGTTGCTTGGTGCGGCCTTCGCGTCCCACTGTATAACCCACGCGTTCAAGCTCGGCGGCCATGCGCTGGTTGGACGCGACGATGTCGTTGAAGGCGTCGGCCACTTTGCCCATGACGCCGGTCCAATCGCTGGGGAGCCGGGCGGAAAAGTCCCCCACCTTCATGGACTGCAGCGACTGCAGCAGCTCGCGAAGCTGCGCCTCAGTCGGGTCGTCGTGACCCTCTCCGGCGCGACTCGCGCCGTTGCTCTGGCGAGTCCGCACCGCGGCCGACTTTGCTTCCATGGAATCTGCTCCCGCCACTCCCGACGCGTCTTGGGCGCCGGCGACCAGGCCAGCGCAGCGGGAAACCGCGTCCGCACACATCCCCGCGCGAGGTTGAAACGCCGCGCAGGTTCCGCAGGTTCCAAGAAAAAGACACAGGGGTTGAAACGCGCGCCGAAAGGCGCTTAGGCCAACTTTGAGGCTTTGTCCGTAAAGGGAAATTCGAAGGCGTAAGGGGTGATTTCAGACGACCTCCTGAGCTTCATCAGGGCGTCGATCCGCTCGACTTGGGCGCTCGAGCTGCTGTTGTTCATGCGCAAGCAGGCGCATCGAAGTCTCGCGCCCGACGCCCTGGTGCTCGCCTTGCGCGCCACGCCGGCCCTGGTCAGCACCTGCCTCGACCAGCTGCAGACGGCGGGCCTCGTGGTGCGCGACGAGGACGGCTCTTGGCGGTATGCGCCCGCCGCGGCCGCACTGGATCAACTCGCCGCTGAGCTGGAGGCCGCCTATGCCGAACGGCCAGTGGCGGTAATCAACGCGATCATGGCGACGCCGACCGACAGGCTGAAATCGTTCGCCGACGCCTTCCGCTTTCCAAAGAAAGACGACTGAAATGCCGACACTCGTCTATTCCCTGTGTTTCCTGACCAGCGCAATCTGCGCGGCGCTTCTGCTGCGGTCCTACATGCGCACGCGCACACGCCTTCTGCTGTGGAGCGCGATCGCATTTATCTGCCTTGCCGTGAACAACTTCTTCGTTCTGGGCGACATGATCCTGTTTCCGGACTTCAACCTGCTGGCATTTCGCTATGTGGCCGCGCTCGCAGCTGTGTGCGTGCTGATCTACGGCTTTATCTGGGAAGTCGAATAAATGGTGTCGCCCGACTTCTTCTCCGGCATGATCGCGATGGGCTTTGCGGTCTGCGCCGTTTTCTTCCTGCGGTTCTGGCGGCGCACGCGCGACTCGCTGTTTCTCGTCTTTTCCATCGCATTCTTGCTGCTCGCTCTCAACCAGGCCCTGACGACGCTGCTCGGCCTTCCGCTGGAGGAGCGCAGCTGGCTTTATCTGCTGCGCCTGGCGGCGTTCCTCATCATCATCGCCGCCATCGTGCGCAAGAATATCGGCCGGCCTTAGAGGTCGCCCCAATATCTTAGAGCCGCCCGCGCGAGCGGCTCCCCTTGCTCCTGCACAAAATGGCCGACGCCCTCCATTTCCATCGGCGGGGGACAATTGCGGATGGAGGCGTGCATTTTCTCCATCACCGGCTTGCCCAACACCGGATCGGCGAGCCCGATGCCCATGAAGCTTTGGCCGTCGAATTGCGTCGCCCACCAATCGCGCGCCGCCCGGCCGATGGCCATGACCTCTTCGTCTGCTGCTTCCGACGCAATTGGCACAAGCTGGGGGAAGCGCCGCACGCCGGCTTTGTAGCGCGCGTCCGGGAATGGCGCGTCGTAGGCGGCGGCTTCGGCGTCCGTGATCTCCGGATTGGCCCGCTGCAGCAATGCCCCGACAGGCAAATCCTGCGTGCTGGCGCAGTAGGCGCGCCAGGCGAGAAAGCCCTGCGTGGGCTGGGCCCCGACAGGAAAGCCGGTGTTCATGATGAGAAGGCGCGACACACGCTCAGGCATGTCGACAGGAATGGTCAGCCCCAGCAGCCCACCCCAGTCCTGCACGACGAGAGTCAGATTCTTCAGATCCAGCCGTTCGATGAAGCGCAGCAGAAGATCGCGATGAAACTTGAACGTATAAACTGAGTCGTCGACCGGCTTGTCAGAACGACCGAAGCCCAGAAAATCCGGCGCCACAACGCGCGCGCCGCTTTCGAGGAAGACCGGCGCCATCTTGCGATAAAGATACGCCCAGCTGGGTTCGCCGTGCAGACAGAGGAATGTGTGGCGCGCATCCCGCGGGCCTTCGTCTACATAGTGCACGCGCAGCCCATCGTAGCCGGGCAGATCGTCCAAATAGTGCGGCGCATAGCGCCAGCCCGGTAAGTTGCTGAATCTCTCGTCCGGCGTGCGCAACGCTTCGATGGCGGCCATATCCCTCTCCTCGCTCACGTAAGGTGTCGCGCTGCGGTCTGTTTAACGCAAGGCCGACGCAACGGCGCCCCCTTGACGCTTCCATGTTTCGCTCCGACCGTGCCGCGGAGGGGGAGAGACCGGCATGCGCAAATGGATCGCACTCGGCGTCATGCTTGCGGTCGTGGCCGGCGCGGTGCTCACCGCCTATGGGGCCACCCATTGGGATTGGTTCGGCCGCAGCCGCGCCGCCGGCGAAATCGAAGGCGCGGCGCTGCCCGCGGACGCAGTCGTTGCGCGCGACGCGCGCGTGCGGGCCGGCGCGAGCGCGCTAGGGGCGGAAGGCGACGACCATATTCTCTTCGGCGATCTGCACGTCCACACCACCTACTCCACCGACGCCTTCATCTGGTCGCTGCCCATCTTCGGCGGCGAGGGCGTTTATCCGCTCGCCGATGCGTGTGACTTCGCACGCTACTGTTCACAGCTGGACTTCTGGGCCATCACCGACCACGCCGAAGCCGTAACGCCGGCGCGCTGGACGCAGACCCGCGAGTCCATTCGCCAGTGCAACGCCGTAGGCGCCACAGGCGGAGCGCCGGACACGGTCGCATTTGTCGGCTTCGAGTGGACGCAAGTGGGGCGCACGCCCACGGACCATTACGGGCACAAGAACGTCATCTTCCCTGGGCTCCAGGACGAAGACCTCGCCCAGCGCGCGATCGCGGCGGCGGGGGTTGCGACGCAGGCGCTGCGCGGCTCGCCAGTGGCGCTCAATCGTTGGATTCCGTTCCTCGATTGGCGCAACCGACAGGATTATTTCGATTTTCAGCATTACCTGCGCGAGACGCGCGACGTGCCAGAATGCGATCCCGATACGCCTTCGAATGAGCTGCCGGCGAATTGTTATGAATCCGCGTCAACGCCGCGTGAGTTGGTGGAGCGGCTCGATGCGCAGGGCCTCGATTACCTGCTTATTCCGCACGGCACATCGTGGGGCTTCTACACGCCGCCCGGCACGACCCTCGACAAGCAGCTGGAGGCCGATCAGCACCCAGAGCGGCAAACGCTCATCGAAGTGATGTCGGGGCACGGCAATTCCGAGGAGTTTCGGCCCTGGCTGGAGGTGAATGTAAGCCCGGACGGTTTGAGCGCCGAATGCCCTGCGCCCTCGCCAAGCTACGAGCCAGCGTGCTGGCGCGCCGGCGCAATCATACGTGAGCGCTGCATGGCGAGCGGGCAAAGCGCCGCTGCCTGCGATGCCCGCGCGGCGGAGACTCGCCGTCGCGCTGCGAATCTGGGTGTGGCTTACCACCTGCTCATCGATGGCGAGGAGCCGACCGACTGGCTCGACGCAGGCCAATGCCGCGACTGTTTCGTGCCGGCTTTCTCGCACCGTCCGCGCACCAGCGTGCAATACGGACTGGCGATCACGAATTTCGACAATCCGGACCAATGGCGGCGCTTCCGGTGGGGATTTATCGGCTCGTCAGACAATCACCGCGCCCGGCCCGGCACTGGCTACAAGCCCTACGATCGCTTGCGCCATACCGAAGCGGCAGGCGCAAACAGCGACGAGTGGCGCACACGCATTCTCGGGCCCGCTGCGCCGCCCAACGACACGCCTCGTGACATAACGCAACAGGAATTGTTGCAACGCGCGGGCTTCCAGCTCACGGAGGCCGAACGTCAGGCGAGCTTCTTCACGACCGGCGCGCTCGCCGCTGTGCACAGCCGCGCGCGCACGCGCGAAGAGATCTACGCCGCGCTCGAACGCCGCGAAGTGTACGCCACAAGCGGGCCGCGCATCCTGCTCTGGTTCGACTTGATAAACGGCCCTGCCGGCGCCGCGCCAATGGGCGCCGAAGTAACAATGAATGCAGCGCCACGCTTCCGCGTACGCGCGGCGGGAGATTTCCGTCAGGCGCCGGGCTGTCCGGACTTCACAGCGCTGGGCATGTCTTCGGATCGTCTGCAGCATTTATGCGGCGGCGAGTGCTACAACCCAACCAGCGAGCGTCTCCGCATCACCCGCATCGAAGTCGTGCGGATTCGTCCACAGATTAGGCGAGGCGAGGACGTGACGCCCCTCATCGAAGACGTCTGGCGCACGCTGCCGTGCAACGATCAGGGCCAAGGTTGCGTGGTCGAGTTCAGCGATCCAGACTTCGTGCGCGGGCGCCGCGACGCGGTGTATTACGTGCGCGCGATCCAAGAGCCGACGCCGCGCATTAATGGCGACAATCTGCGTCCGACCCGCGACGCCGAAGGGCGCACGACGAGCGTCGATCCTTGCTGGGGGGATTATCGCACGCCGCGCAGCGACAATTGCACAAGTGATGTGGAGGAACGGGCGTGGGCCTCGCCGATCTACGTGAACGCGCCAAGGCGGCGATAAGGACGCCGGACGTCTATTACCTGATTGGCGGCGTGCTCGGCATCGCAGTTGCCCTGATCGGCGCCATCGGCGCGCCCCGCATAGAACTTGCGCGCGAACCGGCCGCGGTGGTCAATGGCGTGCCCATTCCGCGCGAGGCGCTGGCTCGGGCCGTACTCGCGCTGGAAAACGACAGCCGCAATCCAGTGACCGCCGAGCGCGAAGCCGCGGTGCTTGAGCGGCTGATCGAGGAAGAATTGCTCGTGCAGCATGGTGTGGAGCTGGGCTTGGCGGAAACCGACTTCGCCGCGCGGCGCGCGCTGGTGCAATCGGTGCTGGCGCTGGCGGTGGCTGAACGCGCCGGCCCCGAGCCCAGCGCACAGGAGCTTCGCAACTTCTATCGCGAGAACGCCGGCTTCTTCGCGCCGGCGCCGCGCTTCTCCGCGAGCGTCGTCTTCCTCGAAGGCGCGCCCGATTCAGTGCGCGTCGATGAGGTTCGGGCGGCTCTGGCGCGCGGCGTCGAGGCGGACATGCTTGGCGATCCGATGGCCGTGCGAATTCCGCGCGCCGCCATGCCGGAGAGCGAGTGGCGGCGCCTGATCGGAGCGGACGCTGCGCGCGCGGCCGCGGCGCTCTCGCCGGGTGAAGTGTCCTCGCCGATCCGATCAGGGGCCGGCGTCATTATTGTTCGAGTGAACGGCTTCGCCGCCGCGCCCGCTCCTGTTTATGAAGATGTTGCGCCACAAGTGCGCGCCGAATGGGATCGACGCGCAGACGAAGCGGCGGCGCGCGCTTATCTTGAGCGGCTCAAGCGACGGGCCCGCATCGAGCGGCGGTTAGGGGAGGAAACTTGAGGTTTCTTCTCCTCATCGTCTTGTTTGCCGCAGCCTGCCTCGCCAGCGAAGCGACAGCGCACACGCGCTCCCAGTCGCTGTCGCGTTGGAGCATCGAGGGCGACCGGATCGGCGTCCACGTCGAAGCGGAGGCGCTCGACGTGACGCGCCTTTACGCGCTGGCCGCGAACGCGCCTCTCGACGATCTGTTTTCCCAGGAAGTGGCTCAGGCCTTCACCGTACGCGCAGGCGCGCGCGAATGCGCGCCCAACGGTGAGCCGAGCGCCGCTGTGACGCAAGCCGGCCGCGTCACCGCCACCTGGGGATTCACGTGCTCGCCAGGCGAACTGCGCGCTGGCCCCATCGAGATTGAAAGCCGGCTTTTTCTGCGCGTAGCGCCATCGCACCTGCATTTCGCCGCCGTGCGCGATGCCCAGGGCCGCACCGCCGAGGCGGTTCTCACGGAGCCGCATCCCCGCGCCACGCTGGCGCTCACCGCGATGCCGGCTCAACGCTCAGCTGCGGAGACTGTTCTGAATTTTATTCCCATTGGGGCCGAGCACGTTTGGACCGGGCTCGACCACATGGCCTTCATCCTGGCCCTGGTGCTCTTTACGGCCGGCCGGCTGAGCCATCTCGTGGTGGCGGCCACGGGCTTCACGATAGGGCACACCGCAACGCTCGGACTTGCCGCTCTTGGCGTGCTTCGGCCCGACACCGGCGTCGTCGAGGCTCTCATCGGTTTCACTATCGCTTTTGTAGCGCTGGAGATTGGCAAAGGCGGTACGGAGCGGATGCGTAATGCGTCCGCGCCGGTCGCAGCGATGCTCGCCATAGCGGGCGGCGCATCGCTTGCCGGGCTGGCGCCCATGTCGCCGCTGATTTGGTTTGGGCTTGCCGCGTTCGTTTACGCGTATCCGCGCGGCTTTCCCCGTGGGGCTGCGTTGTTGGCGCTGATCTTCGGCCTCATCCACGGCTGCGGCTTTGCAGGCGCGTTGGACGAACTCGATCTGCCGCGCCCGCGACTGCTTGCAGCGCTGCTTGGCTTCAATCTCGGCGTCGAGCTTGGTCAGCTTGCGGTGATCGCGAGCGCGCTGGCTATGGGGCTGGCCATGCGCCTGGCGCCCCAAAGCATCGCGCGCCACGCAACGCCCGTCGCGGGCGCTGCTCTGTTTACGCTCGGCCTCTACTGGTTCGTCAGCCGTCTGGTCGGAAGCGCGTAAGGGTTATGGCGCTATCGCCCATCTGGATCGGACTCGTCGCCGCCGGCCTATGCGCACGCACTGCTTCCGCTGCAGCCACTCGCGCACCGGGCGTCTGTCCTATGATGTACCAGTCCCGCTCAACCTCGGCGCCAAGGATGATCTCGATCTCGGCGCCATCGCAGGCACGGCCCTGGCAGGCGATGCTCACGAAATCACGCCGTTCGCCGCCGGTGTCCGCGAAGTCGACCTCGACGCCGTTCAAGCGCATGCGGAGCGGCTCCGTCTCAACCGGAATGCGCAGCGTGGCGCGATAGACGCCGTTCATCGCAAGACGGCCGCGAACGATGCGCCGCTCATTCTCCGTGGCGACAGAGAGCCGGGACAGTTCGGGCGCCGCAATCGGCTCCATAGGCGCCGGCATGGCCCATGTTTCGACGCGATCGCCGGGCAGCAGCAATTCCGGCGCGAAACCGGCGCGCAGTTCCGGGGGAAGCGCGCGATCGGCAGCGCCCCCAAGCACGCGGGCTTCGCCCTCGGCACTGTTGACAAAGTAAGAAAGGTTGAGCGCCTGCGGCCGCGCTTCACTGCGGCTCGGCGCAACCAGCGCGGCAATCAGCGCGACCAGCGCCGCCATCGCGATTACGCCAGTTGCGGCGCGCCGACGCGCTTCGCCCTGAACCGCCGCAAGCGGGCCCAGCCCCGGCAGCAGCATCGCCGCGGTCAGGATCGCGAACACGAAGGGCGTCTCGTAACCGAGCGCAAGCTCGACCAGATGCAGCGTTGGCGCCCAGACAATCAGCACGACGAGCGCCGCAAGCCAGCGGCCGATGCGCTCAGCTGGCTGCCAGGCCAGCGAAACGAGCCAACCCAGCGCATAGGCCAACGCCGGTAGGGCGAACAGGATGGAAATCCCGTTGGCCACGATCGAAGCAAGCGCGCCGATGAGGGCAAACCAGAACATGCCCGCCGCCCCCATCAGCGGCGGGCGGGCCCTGCGTAAGGGCGCCAGCGTGAGCAGCACCGCGAGCATGGCCAGCAATACACACCACGCGCGCGTCGGCTCGGGGTGGGCGAACGCGTAGTCCTCTCCGGGCCGCGCAAGGCGAATTGCGCAGTCGGCTGCAAAAGCAAAGCCCGCAGCGCAGAGCACTGCGAGCGGCGGGGCGGCAAAAGCGCGCCACCGTCCTTCTGCGCCCAAGCGCCAGAATGCGGCGAAGCCGGCCGCGACGCTGAACACTAATGCGGCGAGCACCAGCCACACCGGCGCGGCGACGAACAAACGCGAGGCGATGTCGGTATAGGCCAAGGTCTTGGCGTGGTCCGCGTCGCGCGACGTCGCCAGACGCCGCGTCACCGCAAGCGCGGTATCGCCCATGTGCTGAATGCTGCGTCGGTCGAGCGATGCGAGGCTGTCCTGTGGCGTGTGATAGTCTTCGAGTCCATCAAGCAGCGCGATATTGACGACGTCGAGCCCGGGCCGCGTCAACACGGTCACGTCCGTGGAATTCGGAAGCAGGCGGTACACATCCGCCATCACCGAATTAGCCGCCGGTCGCGCGACAGCGCCATAGGCGGCGACGGCGTCGGCGTTCGGCAGGTTGGATTCGAAGAAGAGCGCCAAGCCGCGCGAACCGCGCGACTCCAGATTCACCAGCGCATCGACATCGCGCATGCGCGGATCGTTCTCCGCGAAAGCGTACGCCCCCAATAGCGCCTGCTCTTCGCCGTCGCTGAAAAGAAATAACAAACGTCGGTGCAGCGGCTCATCGGCCAGCATGCGCGCTATTTCAAGCCAGACCGCAACGCCAAGCCCGTCGTCGCTTGCCCCCGGCGCTGCGGCCACCGAATCGTAATGTGAAGCGGCGAGCACAATTGGCGCGTCGGCCGGGCCAATGCTGAACAACACATTGCGCACGCGCGCGCATTCGACCGATGGCGCATTGGGCCGCGGCCGGCAGGTGAATGCGTCCTGCACCTCCGGGCTGAACCCGAGCGAGGTGATCTCCTGGAGCAGTCGCGTCCGCACCGCGTCGTTCGCAGCGCTATCAACCGGGTGCGGCTCCTCGGCCTGCAATAACCGCTCAAGTCGCCCGTGCGCGGCGGAGGCGTCGAACGCGCCGGCCGCGTTTTCGCTGCGCACGGGGTCGGGCGCCAGAACCAGCCCTGCGCTCATGATCGCGATGAATACAACCGTCAGGACGCCGATAGTCGCCGCCTGCCGCCATGGAAATAACATGCCCTGCACGCATCATCTCTAGCACCGAAAACATGCACGCAAGCAAGTGTCCGCCCTAAGCAGTTACGTTTTGTGAGCCCCGTGTCGATCAGCTGCGGCCTCCTCATGTACGTGAAAGACGTGGAGGGCCTGCGCGTGCTGCTTGCCCATCCTGGCGGTCCTTATTGGCGCAGCAAGGACCATGGCGTTTGGTCAATCCCTAAAGGACTGGCAGAAGAAGGCGAGGACTTGCTCGCCGCCGCGGTGCGCGAATTTCGCGAGGAGACGAATCTCGAGCCCCTGCCGCCCTTTCTGCCGCTGAGACCCCTCAGGCAGAACAGCGGCAAGCGAATTCACTGCTGGGCCTTCGAAGGAGACACGGATCTCAGCGCGTTCCGGAGCGGCTCGTTTCAGATGGAATGGCCGCCGCGATCGGGCCGCCTGGGCAGCTTCCCGGAAGTGGACCGGGTTGAGTTGTTCGAGATCTCCGAGGCTCGTGTCCGCATCATCCCCGGCCAAGCCGCCTTCCTGGACGAGCTTGGCGCGCGCATTGGCTGAGACTTTGCCAGGACAGCGATCCGGGTCGCGTAAATCGCCTACTTGCAACCAACTCCCCGCGCGCGCCGTATAAAGGCAACATGCAGTCCCTCACCCGTCGCTGTCTGCTCCTGGCAGGAGCGGCGTTTGTCTCCTCCGGTCCTGCCTTAGCGCAGGATCGCTTCGCCAACGCCGCGGTCCGCCGACTGACAGACGCGCAGTGGCGCGCGCGGCTTTCCCCGGCAGCCTACGCCGTGCTGCGTCAGGCCGGCACCGAGCGGCCCTACACCAGCACGCTGAACGAAGAACATCGGCGAGGCGTGTTCTCCTGCGCTGGCTGTTCTTTGCCGCTGTTCCGCTCCCAGTGGAAGTTCGACTCCGGCACCGGCTGGCCGAGCTTCTACCGCGTGATGAGCGAAAACGTCGGCCGTCGCATCGACCGCTCGCATGGCATGGTGCGCACCGAATATCATTGCGCGCAGTGCCTTGGCCACCAAGGCCATGTGTTCACGGACGGTCCGCGCCCCACGGGGCTGCGTTATTGCAACAACGGCGTGTCGCTGCGCTTCACGCCGGAATGAAATCGCGGAGAACAAGCGTGCGTGCAACGATCTGGACTTCCCTGGCCTGCGCCGCCGTCCTCGCGGCGTGCGCACAGCCGGCGCTGTCGGATGAACCGGCGCGCGTCATGCCGGCGCCGACGGTGGATGTGCCGCTCGGCGACGGCGCCACGCAGACCGCGGTTCTGGCGGGCGGATGCTTCTGGGGCATGGAAGGGGTTTTCGAGCACGTTCGCGGCGTGGAGCGCGTGCGTTCGGGCTATGCCGGCGGCGATCCCCGCCGCGCGAATTATGCCGATGTGACCACCGGGCAAACGGGGCACGCTGAAGCGGTGGAAATCGTTTTCGACCCGCGCGCGATCAGCTACGGCGAGCTTCTGCGTATCTATTTTTCAGTCGCGACCGATCCCACGCAGCTCAACCGGCAAGGTCCGGACGTGGGCGCGCAGTATCGCGGCGTCATCTTCTTTGCCAATGCGGAGCAGGAGCGAATTGCACGGGCTTATGTGGCGCAGCTGACAGCCGCCCGCGTTTTTTCCCAGGAGATTGTTACGCGCATCGATCCGCTGACGCGCTTCTTTCCGGCCGAAAATTATCACCAGGATTATCTCTGGTCTCACATGAGCCAGCCCTATATCGTCGCCCACGATCTGCCGAAAATCGCCAACCTGCGCCGGCTATTCCCCGACCGTTATTCAGCGCAGCGTTCCGGCTGATGACGCTGACCATTATCGCCTATCTCGCTGGGGTTCTTACGATCCTCAGTCCGTGCATCCTCCCTGTGCTGCCGTTCGTTTTCTCACGCGCCGGCAGGCCCTTGATCACCGGCACGCTCCCCATGCTGGTTGGCATGGCTGCAACCTTCGCCGGCGTGGCGACGTTGGCGGCGGTGGGCGGCGCATGGGCGGTCGAGGCTAACCAGGCAGGGCGCGTCATCGCGCTCGCGCTGTTCGGCATCTTCGGCGCAGCGCTGCTGTTTCCCTCGCTCGCGCAGCGGCTGTCAGCGCCCGTTGTCGCGCTCGGCAACGGCCTCAGCAGCAAGGTCAATGTGCAGGGGGCAAGTGTCGGCGCATCGGTCTTGTTCGGCGCAGCAACAGGTTTGCTTTGGGCGCCGTGCGCCGGGCCTATTCTTGGCCTTCTGCTCACGACGGCCGCCATTCAAGGCGCGAGCGTTGAAACGACGGTCATGTTGTTTGCCTACGCGATGGGCGCGGCGACGTCGCTCGCGCTGGCGCTGCTCGCAGGCGGCCGCGTTTTCGCCTTGCTGAAGAAATCGCTCGGCGCTGGAGAGTGGATTCGGCGCGGCCTTGGCGCAGCGGTGTTGGCCGGCGCCGTGGCCATTGCGCTTGGGCTTGACACCGGCTTGTTGACGCGGCTGTCCGCAAGCAGCACGCAACACGTCGAACAGGCGCTGCTCGACATGACGGGCGGCCAAACGACAATAGCCATGGGGAGCGCGCAGGAGACTCCCCAGGCAGCGCCGCCTCTCGACGGTGGCGACGCCTGGCTCAACTCGCCGCCGCTGTCGCTCGCGCAATTGCGCGGTCGGGTCGTGCTGATCGACTTCTGGACTTATTCCTGCATTAATTGCCTGCGCACGCTCCCCTACGTAAGCGCGTGGGCTGAGAAGTACCGCGATCATGGGCTTGTCGTGATCGGCGTCCATGCCCCCGAATTTGCTTTCGAGCGCGACCTCGGCAACGTACGCCGTGCCGTGCAAGACCTTGATGTCACCTATCCGGTCGTTCTCGACAACAGGTTCGCAATTTGGCGCGCCTATCAGAACCGTTACTGGCCCGCGCACTATTTTATCGACGCCAACGGCTTGGTCCGTCACCATCATTTCGGCGAAGGCGATTACGTTCGCTCCGAGCGCATCATTCAGAACCTGCTCGTAGAAGCCGGCTATAACCCGCCCAGCGGTTTCGTCGATCCGCGACGCCAAGGCGCCGGCGCGCCTGCCGACCTGCCGCGCATGCGCTCCCCGGAAACCTATCTGGGTTTTGCACGGCGTGAAAACTTCGCGTCAGCCGAACAGCGCGTAGGCGCAGTCTATTCTTATACGTCGCCGTCGGTGCTGCGCCTTAACCAGTGGAGCCTGTCAGGAGACTGGCTCGTCCAAGCCGAGCATGTTCAGCTCGCGCGCGCGGGTGGCGCCATCAGCTTCCGCTTTCAGGCGCGCGATCTCCATCTTGTGCTCGCGCCCGAGTCAGGGGGCCGGCCAGTACGCTTCCGTGTCACACTCGACGGCCGTCCGCCCGGGTCAGCCGCCGGCGCCGATATCGACGGGGCTGGCGAAGGGGTCATTCGCGAGCACCGCCTATACCAACTCATCCGCGGCGGCGGGGCGCGCGAGCGTACATTCCGCATCGAACTTATGGATACCGGCGCACGTGCCTTCGCCTTTACGTTTGGGTGAAGCCGCGATCGAGCAAGGCGCGTCTCACTGCCGCACAGCCAATGCCTGGACCGATGCGATGCAGACAAGCGTACTGCCGGCCAGCAGAAGGCCCAAACTGTTCAGTGAGGACATGTCCAGCGGCGCGGAGGAGGCATGCTGCATCCAGTCCACCAAGCTCGCTTGGGAAAACGTGGCCGGCAGCAACCATGAGATAAACTCTGCCGCGCCGCCAGCGCCTGCTATCGGTAAGAACACACCTGAGAACAAGGCAAGAAGAATGAGATAAGCCCCGCTGATCAGGATCGCCTGGTCCTGACGGCCTACGAAAGCCGAGATCGCGACGCCTTGCATGCTCGCGACCAGCAGGCTCAGCACTTGCAGCCCGAACACACGCCCAAATCCCTCGTTCACCGGCTGCCCGAGACCCAGCCAGTTGAAGAGCACCAGCACCAGCAGGGTAAGCGAGCCCATCAGCGTAGCTACAACCGCCTTGCCGGCTACGACGCTGAGCCAAGAACTCCTCGTCGCGTTGCTCAGCCAATGCAGGGTGCCCTGTTCCGACTCTCGCGCCAGGCTGGATGCGCCGGTCAAGAAGGCGATAAAGGTTGAGATCAATGCGATCAGCCCTGGTGATAACCAGGATGAATCCGATGGCGTCGGCCCGTTCCGCATTGTCACAACAACTGGCGTGGCGCCGAAATTGTTGGCGGTTGTCGAAAGGCCGAGCAGAAGCGGGCCGACGGCAGGCAAGCGAAAGTCAGGCGCGGGCGCGGTCGATGCGGCAGGGGTCTCGGCCGCCGTTTCCGGCAAATCGTTCGCGTATGCGTCGATCGCTCCAGGATCGCCGAGCGCCTCGCCCGCTTCCTCGGCTGGCGGTGGGGGCGCCGGGGTCTCAATTTGCTGAGATTCTTCGTTAGGCGCCCTCAGTCTGGCGTTTGCCAGATCGTTCGACGCAAGCAACCGAACGGCGAAGTCCAGACGTGCCGCGTCCGCGCGCTTTCGAGGATCCATATACACGGTCCAGACGCCGCCGCGCTGATAGCCCGCCACGGTCTCGTCCGCTCCCGGCGCGACGGGGCTCCAGATGAAGGCGGCATCGAGGCGATTGCGGTTCAGCAGCCGCCAGACATCGCGATCCGGTTCCTGCACATCCACGATGCGCACGTCCGGCGCATCGCTCAATGCTTGGCGCACCTGCCCGGCGGTCGGCGTCTCGCAGGGGCGGATCTCGAGTCCGTTGCCCGAAACATCGACGGCGCACGCGTTCTCGCCCACATAGACTCGTGTCACCCCTCGCTGCTCGGGCAGCCGGACAGCTAGCCATAACACGACACATGGCGCCAAAAGGAGCATGGCGAAGCTCCGCGGGCTCGCCGCAAGTTCTCGCGCTTCCTTGCTGATGATCCGCCACATTCAGGCCGCTCCTTCGAGGAGTTTTCCGTCCGCGCATCTCAAAGTGCGGCCGAAACCGGGACCGGCGGCTTCGCTTTCGTGCCCGGTGATGGCGACGAAACTCATGTTCGGACGCGCGACCGCGAGAAACTTCCGCAGCTGCTCGGACTTTTGCGGATCGAGCCCGGCGAACGGTTCGTCCAGCAACAGTCCGCCGGGGGCCATCGCCATCGCGGTTGCGATCGCCGCCAGTCGACGATATCCGCCGGACAATTCGCCAATGCGCCGGTCCACCAGTTCGTGCAAGCCCAATTCGAAAAGGCCAGGAATGGCGCGATCGTCCGCCGGCAACGCGACCCCGAACAGACGTGCAATCGCTTCCATGTTCTCGATCAAAGTCAGCGACGGGTAGAGCCCCCCGCTTTGCGGCACCAGCACAGGCCGCAAGTGACGCGCTCCGGGCGTGCGCCGCACGCGGCCGTAACTGGGTCGCGTCACGCCGGCAATAATGCGCAACAGCGTGGATTTTCCCGATGCATTGGCGCCGATGAAATTGATGGCGTCGCCCTCGGCGATCTGCAGACGATCCACGTGAATCGCCACTTTGCCATTGTAGCGCTTGGCGACGTTCTCGAGCTGCAGCAACGCCGCGCCGGCGCCGGCCCGCTCAGCGCCGGGCGTTGATGTCGACGATAAAGCCATTGTCATTACTAAGGACGTCGAACGTGAGGTCGACGCTTTCATACATGGAAAACCGACGTATTGTCGTATCGAGTTCGCTGCCGGCTTCGCCGGGCGCGAGACGGCGCTGCGAGTTCAGCCAGCGAGGCTCCAACCGAATTGTCAGGCGCCGCTCGGCAACGCCCATTTGCAGGCGCGCAGGTGCAATCTGTCGTGCATTCAGAGCATCGCGGAGAACCTCCAGATCCGGCGCGAGCCACAACACGCCGTCCCGGTAACTGCTGATCATGCGGTAACGTCCTGCGCGTAAGCGCTGGACGATCTCGCCGCGTTCATCCGGCGCTCGGCTCTCGAGCGAGGCCGATATCAGGCGTTCGTCGTTGTCGGTAAACGGCGGAAACAGATAAGCTGCGGGGTCGTCGCAAACGCCGGCGCGGCCGCTCAGGCATGGCCGGTAGTTTTCGTCAGCAAAATCCTCGACCGACTGGACCGTGAACGCGCGCCGCCAGCCATTTTCAACGCCCCGCTCGGGCGCGAGGAGATTGGCCGATTGCAGCACACGGGCATTAGAGCCGTTCGCCCATCCGTCCTCCGGCAGTGTTCCGTCGTACTGGGAAGCCGCGTGTGCAAGGACCGCGCGATCACGTGCGCGAAGCTGACTGCGCTGCAGATCGAGCACCAGGTTGTCTGCCTCCGCGCGCGGCATTGTCGCGCGGAACACCAATTGTGGGATACGCTCGCGCACGCCGACGATGCTGACTGAAAGGCGGCTGATGTGCGGCGTGTCAATCAACGCGCGAACAACCGGGCGATAGCGCGCATACGGTCCTTCTTCGTCTCCCAACGCCTGCTCGAGACCCCCGGTCGTGACGGTGTCCATAAACTGCAGCAAACGGCCCAAGTCTCCGCTATCGAGAGACGCAAACCCGCCGTCGCCGATGCGCGGATGGGCGCCACGCGGGGAAAGCCCGCTCGGGCCGAACAGATAGCGCAGGCGTTGGGAGTAGAACGCATTCGGTGCGCTCCAAAGGCGCAGCGCCAGTTGATTCTCATCACCGCCGACGGAAACCACCATCGGGGAAAGACCTTCCACATTTGGATCGGCCTCGCGGAGATACGCCCAGCCCAGAGTCGGCGCATCGCCGCGCAGCGCAGTCAGGCGCAGGCCGGTCGCAAACGCACGCTGCGCTGCGAGCGCATGCGGAGCTCCGCCGCTGCGCAATGTGTCTTCCAATGTTTCCAATCTCGAGAAGACGACGGCGTTGCCATCACCGAGAAATGCGTAGCACGCATTGGCGCCCGCAAGCCGCACCTCGAGCGCGCGCCCGCCTGCATTCACGGTGGCGCTCAGCGTTCGCGGATCGATGCCAGTGAGGTCCTCAGCTGTCTGAGACTCGTTCGATCCCATCGCTTCGGCGCGTGTGCGCAAAGGCGCGCCGTCGGCGCCGAGCCTGCGGGTCTGGAGCGGCGGCGCGGGCCCATAGCGGAGCGCGCGCACGGCGACAACATCCTCGGCATCCGCGGGCACACGGCCGGCGCTTAGCGCGTCACTGCACAAGCGCCTGCTCGGATAGAGCGTGGCGCGTGGAAAAGCGCCCTGGCCATTGTCGACGAGAACGCCAACGCCAAGGTTTTGGGTGTCGCCCGCGAGCGCCACCAGCGTTCCCGAATCGCCACTCGTGTCGAGGCGCTCAAACCCCTGCGCAGCGGCCGGGCCGACGCTGCGCACGTCGACACTGTCTTCGAGGCCCGTTTCAATTGCAGTTCGAAATTTCTGCTCATCCCGTATTGGGACCAGGACCACGAAATCGCCCGAAGCGACGGGACCTCGAAAAGCCGCCATGAAGGGACGGTCGAACGCAATGCCCGCGGCCTCGAGGTCCGACCGGCCGATGGAGACGCCGCCCTCGCGGGCGACTAGAAATTCCACAAGCGAACTTGCGCTCTCGATTGTGTCGATGAGGCTACGCGCCGTTCCTGCATATGGGTCCTGGTCGCCATCCGTCGCCGGCTCGCCGTCGCGGTCAAGGCTCGCGATGACGTTGCCGTGGGCGCTCAAAGCGGTCCAGAACGGTTCGAACGCAGGCGCGTAGAGGATGTTGGTGGAGTCGGACGGCGCATAGCGAAGCGCTGACGGCATTGTCGCCACGCGCACGAGCGGCGCCGCAAATAGAGCAAGGCCAATCCCTGCGATGACGATCGCCAGCACGAGCACAATGTGACGGGTCAGCAGGCGCATCACGGGCTCTCGTCCGGGGGCGGCGGCGCTGCATCGGCAGGTGCGGCGATTTCCGTCGCGACTGGCTCGGCGAGCTCCGATTGCGATGAGGACTGCGAACCCGGAGCAATGCGCGCGATCAGAGTGTCGCGTTCGGTGTCGCAGCCGGACTCGGGCCTTTGCAGGCGGGACTGATAAGCATCCGCGATGCGCTGCAGCGCGGCGAGCCGTTGTGTTAGCGTCGCGTCGGCGCTGGCCTGCGCCAGCGCCGCGGCCGCCTCCCCGCCCGCCGTATCGGCCGGAAGCGGAACGGTCCGCATACCCGACCGATACAGCGCCAGGATTTGGTTCACCGCCCGCTCGTAATCCTCCGCGCCGCCGAACCGCTCGGGCGTTTCCTGCGCCGCAAGCAGCATGCGCGCCACCATGGTGATTGTCGCCACCCGCAGCAGAGGCGAGTTCTCATTCTCATCGAGCGTCACCGTGGCGTCGAACTGGCGCCAGTCCAGGCTGCGCCGCGTTCGCCAGAATGCAGGCGTCGGCAGGGCGCCGCTTTGCCAGTCGCCAAGATCGACGGCCAGGTCGAGCGCGTGGGCGCCGCCGCAAGCCACGTCCTGATAATTGACCTGCAGTGTCAGCACTGCGTCGAACACGTCGCGGTCGCGCGTCATGGACTCGATCAGCGTGACGCCGCGCGCCCGGTCTTCGACATCAGTTTGGCTCAACAGTCGATAGCGCGCAGTCGAGACACGGCCCGTGGGATAGACGGCGACGCCGGTGTTTTCGAACGCGTCGCTCAGGATGTCGCGCACATTCGAATAAAGCTGTCTGGAAACCGCCCTGCATGTATCGGTGGCCGGGCAGTAATCCTCAGGCAGCAACGCCAGCGTTACGCGCGTTGGCTTCAAGGCATTGTACAGAGCCATCTCGGCCCAGCCTACCGCGCCGACGAAGATCGCCCCCGCGATCACTGCCATCAGTGCGCCGCGCCGCCAGAGGTTCTTGCCGAGAATCTGCGGGCGCGATCGAAGTGCGAGGTACATTGCGCCCAGGAGCGCCATGGCGATGAGCGGGGTAAGCAGCAGCCAGAACCAGGCGGCGACAACGGCGGCGAGCAGAGCCGCGATCACGGCGATGTCGCCCCAACGCAGAACGGCGATGCGCCGCACGCCTTTGTTGCGTCGGACGCGAAACCAGCCGACAAGCAACAGCACGGCGCCAAGCAGCAGAAGTACTCCCGGCGCTGGTGAGTCTACGCTCGTCAACGCCACGCCCAGCGCCGCAATCCAGGCAACGGCCCCTGCGAACCTCAAAAGGTTGCTGCTGGTGACGGCGATGAGACCGGCACGCGGCGGAGGAGGCGCCGTCGCTTCTGGATTACGGGCCGCTGAACATAATGGATCGGCCCAGAGTGCGCGGTCGGTGGCCGTAAGGTCGACCCACTGCACATTCGATAAGAAGTATTCGAGCGCGCCGGTGGGCGCGAAATCGTCGGCTCGCAGGCCAACGATCAGCTTCTTCTTTCCGACCGCGCGCTCAATCTCGCGCTCCACCATCGCCGATGCGTTGGAGTGGCGCGTCATCAGGATGAAGACGAGTTCGGCCTGGTTGATGCCCTCGACAATCCCGGAGGCGTACGAATGTCCGGGCGGGATACTGTGCGGGGCCATCCACACCGTGTGCCCGTCCGCGGTCAGAACCTCGCGCACCTCTTCGGCCAGCGCGCGGTCCTTGCCGGAGTAACTCAGGAAAACCTTCCTGCGAGCCCCCCCGTCGCCTTCGTTGGCTTGCGCCCCCGCCACGACGCCCCCTCCTACTGGGACGACTATCGGCCTTTACGTTACCGCAAGCAAGCAGAAGCGGGGCTCGGCCTGGACGGCCAGGGCGTGACCGGGGCTCTTAGAGCCGATGGGAACCGCGAGCCAGCCCTTGTTTTGTCGCACGCCTAAACAAAACTACGTGCCGCATGCATTGGCCTGTTACAAACGCCATGCGCCTGCGCTTGAAGGGTTGATGATGCGGGGGGCTGGTCAGAAAACGAGTACGCTACCAGGGCGCCAAATGATGCTGACCGTGCGCGAGTTGCCGGGAGCAAACAGCGTCGAGGAAGTATTGAGCATTCTGCGAACGGGGGCGCGAACCTTGACCGGAGCGCGCGGCGTTACTGTGGTCGCGCGGGATGGCGACTTTTGCCATTATCTCGCTGACGACGCTGAGAGCCCGTTGTGGCCTGGCCAGCGGTTTCCTATGGAGCGATGCGTCTCCGGCTGGGCAATGCTCAACGGAGCGCCGGCAGTAGTCGAGGACATTTTTGCGGACGAACGTATTCCGCAGGAAGCCTACCGGCCTACCTATGTCCGAAGCTTGATCATGATTCCGATTGGCGAAGGCAGACCCTACGCAGCTTTCGGGGTTTATTGGGATCGCGTGCGCCAGCACGCAGAAGCCGACGTGGAACTTCTGAGCGCGCTCGGAAGCTGTGCAGCCTGCGCGCTTGAACGGATATCGCTTGTTGACCAGGTCAAGGGCGGGCTCGATCGCCCTGAGGAGCGTGATCTATTGGAGAAAATGCTGGACCCACATTCGCTCCTGAAAGAACGTGAGGGTCAGCTTGCCGACGCCCATCGTCGCCTCAACGCAATACTCGACAACGCGACGGTCGCCATCTTCCTGATGGATGAGAAGCAGCAGTGCGTATACATGAATGCGGCGGCGGAAAAACTCACGGGTTACACCTTGGACGAGACGGTTGGCCGTCCCTTGCACGACGTGGTGCATCACACCCATCCGGACGGTCGTCCCTATCCACTCGAAGAGTGTCCAATCGACCGCGCGTTTCCGGAGCGGGCTCGGATGCAAGGTGAGGAGACTTTCGTCCACAAAGACGGGCGCTTCTATCCGGTGTTCTACACCGCCTCGCCGATCCTGGATGAATCCGCCCGCACGGTGGGGACCATCATTGAGGTGCAAGACATTGCCGGTCGCAAGGCCGCTGAGGCACAGCGGCAGTTGCTGGTGCGGGAAGTCGATCACAGGGCGCGCAACATGCTCGCCGTAGTGCAATCGATGATCAGACTGACAAGAAGCGGCGATATCGACCAGTTTAAGAAGTCGCTCGGGGGACGGGTCGACGCCATGGCGCGCGCTCAGTCATCTCTGGCCAGCGCAAATTGGCAGGGTGCGAGCCTGCGGGAGCTGGTGGCGAATGAATTGCGGCCCTTCACCGAGCTCGATCGAGTGCACATGCAATGCGAGGATCTCGTCCTTCCTGCCGGTCACGTGCAGCCGATCTGCATGATCCTCCACGAACTGGCGACGAACGCCGTAAAGCACGGAGCACTTTTGAGCCCCTCAGGACGTATCGAAGTCAACTGGCAAGAGGCTCGCGGCCATCTCAATCTGCTTTGCTGGCGCGAGGTCGGCGGGCCTCCTGTGACCGCGCCGATGGGAAAGATGAGTGGATTCGGTTCGACGCTCTTGCACCGGCTTGCAGAACAACTGGAAGGACGCATGGAATTTCACTGGCATGCAGAGGGATTAGAAGCTGTCCTCAGGTTCGGCGTCGCCGACGCTCCCGCGGACAAAGCGTCGTAGGGGTTGCTTCAAAGTTGAGCGTCCGTCGGCGCCGGCTAGCATGCCTACCCGTTCATCGGACCGTCACAAGTGGCTCCGGGATGACCTTGGTAGCTGGCGGAGACGGAGGGATTCGAACCCTCGGTACCCTGTTCGAGTACAACGCCTTAGCAAGGCGCCGCCTTCAGCCACTCGGCCACGTCTCCAGCGAGCTAGGGGAATAGGGGAATAGAGCGATAAGGCAATAGGCCCCTGAACCTGTTCCGCCTCGCCGTCCCAGCTGCAGGTTCGCGATCCTGCGGGCCCTCGCTTTGGTTAACTGGCGCAGGCTTTGCGCGAACCTGCCCGGCGAACTTAGTCCGAGGGGCGAATTTTCCATGTCTCAAGCTGCCTTGAAGCAGATCGGCGCCGGTTTGGAGCACGCCGCCGTCGCCCCAAGCGCTGAGATGGGCCAAACGGCGATGGAAGCGAGACGGCTGGCTGAGTGCGCCGGCGAATTCTGCCTGTTTGGGCTCAGCATCGCGCTCGACCTGACCCATTTCGTCGATCCGGCCGATCAAGCTTACCGCGTGACCGACGAGCGGACCCCCGCCCCCGCAAATGACGCCCCCAGACCGGCCTCCCGCTTCGCATTCCCTCAGCTGGACAAGCGTGCCCCGCACCTGCCCGCTTCCCTGCCAGTGCGCGGCATGCAAGCGCTCGATTGGCTCTTCATCATTCTTGCCGCTGAACTCGCCGCGCTCTGGGGGACGGGCGCCAGCCTGGCTGAGCTGCCTCTCGGCAGCGCGGCTGCGTTCCTGGCTGTGGCGGCTTCGCTGAAGCTCGGGCTCTGGCTCACCGACACCTATCGCGTCACGCCTGCGCGCATGCGCACCGAGCGAGGGCTGGGAGGCCTGGCGTTCGGCGTCATGGCCGGACTGGCTGCGGCTGCGGCGCTTGCTCCGGACGCGCGCAGCGCAGCAGCGCTCTCCGCGACGCTGCCCTTCGCCGCTATGCTGATGGCGGGCGTCCACGCCGCGATCTCGGTGTGGACGCGAGCGGCGCACGCCAAGGGCGTGTTCTCAGAAATCATTGTGCTTGTCGGCGCCACGGAAGCAGCCGAGCGAGTGGTTACGCGCCTAGGCAAGTCCGGGGAAGCGCGCGTCATTGCAGTGGTCGAGGACCGACTGTCGCGCACGCCCCAACAGATTGGCGTGGCTCCCGTCGGCGGCAACCTTGACGACCTGCTCGCCTGGGATGGCCTGCCGCATGTCGACCGCATCGTCATCACCGTCACGCAGAAGGCCGAAGGTCGCGTGCGCGACATCATCCAGCGTCTCCGGACTGTTCCCAATCGCGTCGACCTTCTGCTCGACATCGATACATTTAACGTAAGCGGGCGCGGCGCGGACCGTCTTGCGGGCGCGGCGCTCGCTTGCGTTTCGGGTCGCCCGCATAACCACGCGCGCGCGTTCATAAATCGCGTTCAGGACATTGTGCTGGCCTCTGCGCTGCTCGTGCTGTTTGCCGCGCCAATGCTAGCCATCGCGATCGCCGTGAAGCTCGACAGCCGGGGTCCCGTGCTTTACCGCCAGCGCCGCCATGGCTTCAACAATCGCGTCATCACGCTGTTGAAATTTCGCAGCATGCGCCATGACCCCGGCGCACCGTTGCGCCAGGTATGCGCCAACGATCCGCGCATAACCCGCGTTGGGCGCTTTCTGCGGCGCACGAGCCTCGATGAGCTCCCCCAGCTTTTCAATGTACTCAAGGGCGACATGAGCTTGGTCGGTCCGCGCCCACATGCGATCGGCATGAAGGCGGCCGAACGCGAACTCCAGGACATAGTCGCCGAGTATGCGCATCGCCATCGCGTCAAGCCGGGCATTACCGGGTGGGCGCAGGTCAACGGCTCGCGCGGCCCCATCGAAACGCCTGCCGATGTGCGGCGGCGCGTACGCTACGATCTCGATTATGTCGCGCGCGCTTCCTTCTGGCTCGACATGCACATCCTGTTGCGCACGGCTCCCGTGCTGCTCGGCGACATCAAGGCGACGCGGTGAAGATCGAGCCGGTTATCGCTTTGGCGCCATTGCAGATCGCTCAGGCCCTCGTCGGCTTGGGCGCCCTCGCCGTGTTCACGCGGCTGATGAGCGCAGATGAGTTTGGCGTCTATGCGCTTGCGCTGTCCCTGTCACTGGCGGCGCACACGCTTCTCTTTACGTGGATCGAAGCGGCCGCCTTCCGGTTTCTCTCGGTCGCGCGAGCTCAAGGGCGCGAACCGGACCACTTCGCAACGCTGCTCGCCATGGCCGTTGGCATTGCCGCGCTCGTCAGCGTTGCCATAGCGGCGTTGTTCATTCTCAGCCCGGCCTCGTCCGCCCTCATCGCTTTCGCTGGGGCCGCCGCCATCCTCCGCTGTCCTGTGCGCATCGCCCGCGAGACGGATCGGGCCAGTTTGTGCATCGGCCGCTACGCCGCTCTCGAGACAGTTTATCTGCTCTCCGGTTTTGCCGCAGGCGTATTTCTGTTGTCGGAGTTGGACCTCGGGGCCGCCGCGCCCTTCGCCGGCCTGCTGCTGGCGGGCGCCCTCATTGCGGCCATCGAGGCCCCGCGCCTGCTGGCGAAGACCAACGGCGGGCGCATCTCGCGGAAGAGAGCGTTCCAGTACGCCGCGTATGGCGCCCCGCTCGCAGGCGCGCTCGCAATCGATCTTGGCGTTCAAACGGGATCCCGCGTTATCCTCGCGCTTCAAGCAGGCGTCAGTGAAGTTGGCTCATATGCAGCCGCGTTCGGCATGGCGCGTCCGCTCGATTTGATGTTCGTGGCTGCGGGCGCAGCCCTCTCCCCGCTCCTGCTCCGCGCCTATGAGGAAAAAGGCGCCGGCGCGGTGGGCGATCCGGCGCGCACCGGCTTCAGCCTGATCGCCGCAGTGGGAGCGCCCTCCGCACTTGCGCTTGCGCTCCTTGCCGCACCGCTGGCGCAGCTGCTCGTTGGCCCCGCTCTTTCGGACAGCGCCGCGCGCGCGCTGCCCTGGCTCGCCTTTGCTGGGCTCCTGAGCGGGTGCAATCTCTATTATCTATCCGAAGCGTTCCAGCTGACACGCCGAACCGGGCTGCGCGCGCTCCTGATGCTCGCTCCGGGCCTTCTTCAGCTCGCCCTGACAGCGCTGCTGGCGCGAGAGCACGGCGCGCTCGGCGCAGCGATGGCAGCATGCATCGGCGCAGCGGTTGGCGCTGTCTTGCTCTATGCCGTCGGCCGCCGCCTGCTCGCGCTGCCCTTGCCGCTCGGCCAGCTTGGCCGCATAGCCGCCGTATCAGCGCTGATGGCCGCCGCGATGAGCTCCGTTCCGAACGGCAGCTCGTTCGTTCTGCCGCTCCAGATCGCCGTGGGCTGCTTTGCGTATGCACTATTTGCCCTTGTCTTCGATGTCGCTGGCCTCCGCATGCTTCTCGCAAGCCGCCTTCAGCGCATATCCGCACCACCTTTTGGGCAAGCCCATGCACGCTGACGAACGCATCCTCGCCATCGGTCCAGACCTTGATGCTCCACGCCTCAGCGTTTTGACGCCATTCCATCGCTATGACCCGTCGGCATTGTTTGAACGACTGCGCGGCGCGCCATGCGACGTCGAATTCATTCTGATCGACGACGGCTCAGCCTCGGCCAGCCTGTTGGCGGCGGTGATTGCAGCCGCCGAGAGAGTGAGCTTCTCGGTGCGTCTCATTGTCTGGGAAAAGAATCGCGGCCGCGCCGCAGCGCGGAATCGGCTGATTGCAGAGGCGCGCGGCGAATACGTGCTGTTTCTTGATGCCGACATGATCCCGGACTCCCCGCATTTCCTCAAGACGTGGCTCGGCGTCCTGGCGACCCAGCGGCCGGTGGTGGCGTTTGGGGGCCTCTCCGTGCGCCACGCGCCGCCGCAGCCCGAAACGGCGCTTCACCGCAATCTGTTCGCGTGCTCCGATTGCGCGCCGGCGCGCCGGCGCATGCTACGGCCGGCGCAATCGACCGCATCCGCCAATCTCGCCGTGCGGCGCGACTTCATGCGCGCTCACCCATTCGACGCGCGATTCAGCGGCTGGGGCTTTGAGGATACTGAATGGGCGCTTCGCGCAGCCCAGCACGTCTCCATCCTGCATATCGACAATCCTGCCACGCACGCCGGGCTCGATGACGTCGTTACCTTGATGCGCAAGAGCGCCGAGGCCGGCCGCAACTTCGCGCGCCTTGCGCGCGAGCACCCGCGGCAGGTGCGCCGCTTCGCAGCGTATCGCGCGGCGGTGACGCTGAGGTTCGCGCCAGTACGTCAAACGCTGCGCCGCATCGCCGCCTGGCTTGCCGCCGACGAGGCCGGCATTGCCCCGATGCCGCTTAGGCGCACTGCGCTGAAGCTTTATCGCGCCACGCACTTCGCAGAGAACCTCGCATGAGCCTCGCCTACATCCCGCCTCGCGATCTTAACAGCAAACTGCGCCGCCGCTTGACGCAATGGCGCGCCTCCAGCCCCGCGCGGTTGGCCTTCGGCGAACCGCTGCTGTCCATCAGCTTCGACGATTTCCCCATAAGCGCCGCCGAACAGGGCGCGCGCATTCTGGAAAATAACGGTGCGCGCGGCACGTTTTACGCAGCCGCTGGCATGATGGAAAGCAACGGGCCGTGCGGACGCAATTTCCGCGAAAGCGACATCCGCCGTCTCGCCGACGCGGGTCACGAAATCGGTTGCCATAGCTACGCCCACAAGGACGCCGCTCAGCGCAACGTGTTCGACACGCTGCAGGACCTTGCTCTGAACCGCGACGCACTGATGGCGTTGGGCGCGCGATCGCCTCGCACGCACGCCTACCCCTATGGCGAAACCACCCCCTCTCTCAAGGACGTCCTGCCCCCGCGCCTCGCTTGCGCGCGCGGCGCCATGCGCGGCGTCAATCTGGGGCGGGCCGATCTTGCGCAGCTGCGCGCCTGCTCCATGTTCGGAAAAGGCTGGCGCGAACGCTTGAGCCGCGCGCTCAAATTTGCGGCAAGTCGGAAAGGCTGGGTGATCGCGATTACCCACGACATCGCCGATGCGCCATCGCCCTGGGGCACGCGCGGCGGCGATCTCGAAGCGCTGCTCGCCGAAGCCCGGCGTTTGGGCTTTGCTGTGCTGCCGGTCAGCGCGGCCCTGGATCGGAGGCTGGCATGATCGTCAGCGTTCTCATCCCCACGTTTCGCAGACCTGACTCGTTCCTGCGCGCCGCGCGCAGCGTCTTTCGCCAACAGAATGCAGCAGACGTCGAACTCGTAGCTGTCGACAATTCGCCCGAAGGCTCGGCTCTAGACGCATTTCGCGCGCTCAGCGGCGAAGCGCCATTGCCCTTTCGCTGGGCGCATGCCCCCAAGCCGGGCGTCGCGCAAGCGCGCAATGTGGCGCTGGCTTTAGCGCGTGGGCGCTATGTCGCCTGGCTTGATGACGATGAGGAGGCTTGCCCGACGTGGCTTGCGTCCCTCATCGCCGTGCGCGCGCAAACTGGGGCGCAGAGCGTATTTGGCCCAGTGCGCGCGCAAGCACCCGCGAATGCAGCGCAGGCGGTTTTCTTCGAGGATCTCTATTCGCGTCGCGGACCCTGCCACAGCGGCCCGTGCTCGCGCCCCTACGGCATCGGCAATTCGTTGCAGCCGCGCGCCATGTTCGAGCGGCCCATCGCCTTCGATCCGCGCGCCGATCAAACCGGCGGCGAAGACGATGCGCTGTTCGCATCCTGGGCGGAGGCCGGCGCTACGTTTGCCTGGGCCGCCGACGCGCTCGTCATAGAGCACCTCGGCCACGAAAGGACGCGCATCGCACACGGCCTCAAGCGCGCCTTCGCCTACGGACAGGGGCCGTGCGAAACGGCGTGGGCCTCGCGTAAATACGCCAACCTTGCGCGTCACATGGCGGTGGGCGCTGCGCAAACGTTTCTGTTTGGCGTGGCGAGCGCGCTCGTAGCGTTTGCCTCGAAAGAACACGCGCTTTCACTCGTGGGACAGGCGGCGCGGGGGGCGGGGAAAGTTTTCTGGTTCTGCGAGCAGCGCTTTTACGGGCAAGCGCTGCTCGATCAGCCGGCGCGAAGCAGCAAACGCTCGATTGCAATCACCGGCGCCTCCGCGCCAGCGTAAACCAGACCGAGCAAATCGGCGCCAGCGCTAAGGAGCGCCGTTTTCGCTGCCAGCGCCGCTGGCGCCGCGCCCGTTCCTGCGCCGACCACGAGCACCACCGCGTCCATGTGCTGGGCGACCCGCAAAGCCACATTGCTGCGATCGAGCGCCGGCGCATCGACCACGATTGTGGCCCCGCCGATGCGCGCGGCGATCCAATAATCTGGCCGCGCCGAAACGGCGACACGCGCGCCGTGCGGCAGAAGCCGGGTGTCGAACACGCCGGCGTGGATCAGCGAACGACCGACGCGATGAAAAGCAAATGCCGGGGTCGTTTCGCGGAGGGCGAATTTGCCCGGCCCGCGCACGGTATAAAACGAGACGCCGCCGAAGCGGCCATCGATCCGGGGACCAAGCGGCGCCGATTGGCCAAGCGCCTTCGCGAACGCATTGCGCTTCAAGTCGAGGTCGAGCGCGTACACGGCGCCCGGTCCCGCCTGCTCGGCGACAGCGCGCGCAACTGTCGTGACGCCTTCGCCGCGCTTGGCGGACACGAACATGATCGCGCGCCCACCGCCTGGCACGCGCGCCGGTCGCGCACGCAGGGCCTCAAGCACGCCCGTGACCGAGAAGGATGGTTCGCTCACGCCCCGCCCTCCACGAGGATGAGCTCGGGCCGGCCCTTCCGTGCTGGGCGCGGCGCCTTTGCGCGTTTCGGCGGCTTTGCCTTATCGGCGCGCGGCAGCACCGCCAGCACCGGCACATTGAGCGCGCGCGCCGCACTCGATGGCGTGGGAAAGGCGCATCGCATCAATCCGCGCGATAAGCCGGCGGCGATGGACACGATGCCCGCAATTAACACGGTCACGATCATGATCGGCCAGCGCAGGCTCTTGCCCTGTGTGGGCACGGCGGCGCGTTCGACAGGCGTGATGTTGTCCGTGGCCCTGCCCAGTAGCTGCGAGCGCGTGCGCGCCTCCTCGGCCCGCGAAGCAAAGTTCTGCGCGCTCGTTTCCAAGATAGTGCGCTCGCGCTGGAGCTGGCGGAACTGCGGCTCGAGCGCCTGCATCGTGCGCAACCGCTCACGCACTTCCGTGCGTTGCTGCGTCAGCGCCGCAGCGCGTCCGCGCTGCGCCCGCGCTTCCGCTTCCATCGCATAAAGCTGACTCGCCACATCTTGCCGGACGGGATTTGCGCCGCGCCGCGTTAGGCTCGGCGGATCGCCGCCGGCCAGAAACGCTTCGAGTTGCGCGATGCGCCGATCCACTTCGCGCACCGGGAGCGCATCGGCCTGGTAACGGGACAGGAGCTGTTCGCGCTCCATCTGCGCCTGCACGAGCGCCGTGCGCGCATCGGACTCCGAGTAGAGCTGTATTTCTTCTGGCTCCGCCTGGTAGCGCGCGCGCAGCGCCGCCGCGCGCGCCTCAGCTTCCTGCTGACGCGCCTGCGCGTCGAGCAATTGCGTCTCGATGTCTCCCGCACGCGCCGCCAACGCAGCGAGTTCGCTTTCAAAGTCGCCGATCTGATGTTGGGTGAGAAAGGTGGCCAAAGCCGCGCTCGCCTGCGCGGCGCGCGCGCTGAGGTCCGAACTTTCTTCGGCGAGCGCGTCGAATTCGCCGCCGACCAACACCGTGCGGCGGTGTTCGAGGTAAGCTTCCACGAGCGCATTCAGCGCTTCAGCGGCCACTTGCGGATTGCGGTGTTCGAACGACAGCCCGATCGCGGGCGTCTGCGGCGCGGTTTCCACGGCGAGGTGCTGCGCGAAAGCGCGCTCAGCCGCCGCCAATTTGCGCGCCTCCGAGCCGCCGCCGCTGGCGATGTCGGGATAGAGAACCGGCAAGCCTACCTCGGCGATGGCCGCGCGAACGACGGCGCCCGAGCCGATCAGCCGCATCTCAGCGTTCACAACGGCCTGCATGTCGGGCGTGGCGCCCGCGCCAGCGCCGCCCGTATTGGGTTGGTACACATATTCCTCGCCCATGCGCACGATCAGTTCGGTGCGCGCCGTGTAGAGCTTCGGCGCCATCAGCGCAGCGATGAGACCGAGCGCGCAGATCGCGCCGCCCACGCTCGAAACCAGCAGCCGTTCGGTCCAGAGCATGGCCAGGATGTCGACGAGACTGACCCGCCGCGCGCCGACCCAGCCGAACCGCGCGAGCGCGTCCCCCGCCTCGGTGCTCGTCTTCATGAGCGCTCCCTGACCAGCGCAAAGCGGCACCTTGCGCCGATTTGGTAAACGATCATTCACCACCCCCAACGCATGCTCGCGCGCACGCAGCGTTAACGGCCGCCCGCTAACAAAGCGTTGGAGTTCATCGATGCGCGATGCGATCGCCGTTTTTGCCGCTGTTCTTGCGTTGTCGCTCGTCGCGAGCGCCGCCAGCCAGGAAGCGCAGGTCCCTTCAGCCCCGGCGGTTGTTTATTCCGACGCCACGCCGGCGTATCGCTTTTACCCAGGCGACGAGATCGAGATCACGGTCTTTTCGGCGCCGGAATTAACGCGCACAGTCACAGTCGGACCCGATGGACGGGTAGCTCTGCCGCTCGTCGGCGCCGTGCGCGCGGCCGATCTGACCGCCGAGGAACTGCACGATGCGCTAGTCTCGGGCTACGCCGCTCATCTGCGCATGCCGGAACTTACGGTGACACCGCGCTCCTACGCTTCGCGACAAGTGTTTGTCGGCGGAGAGGTTGCGCGCCCCGGCATCTACGAAATGCCCGCGCAGATCGATGCCTTCCAGGCGGTTGCGCTCGCCGGCGGCTTCCTGCCCAGCGCCCGGCGCAGCGACGTGCTGGTGCTCTCGCGGGCCAGCGGGGAAGCGCGAGTGACGGAAGTCGATCTCTCCCCGCGCGCCATGCGCCGCGGCTTCCCTGATGCGCAGCCCCTGCAGCGCTACGATGTGGTGTACGTGCCGCGCTCACACATCAGCCAAGTGAACCTGTTCATGCAGCAATACGTGCGCGATGCGCTGCCGGTGCAGTTCAGCTTCTATTACGATCTGCGCGGCGACCGGAGTAATTGATCTCGCCCTCTTGATCGCGCTCTCGCGCACGTGACTTGAGCGCACTCGACGCGAGTTGCACGCTTTCCGGCAAGAGGGAGGAAGCCCATGGCCGCGCTCGCGCGGCGTGCCCGCGCTCACGCGCTGCCGCACGCCAATCCGAACGTCATCCCGTTCATCGACGTGCTGCTGGTTCTGCTGATCATCTTCATGGTGACCGCGCCCAGGCCGACAACGGATTTGCAGGTCGATCTGCCGCGAACTCAACGTTCCGGCCCTCCACCGGCCATCACGCCCACGATTGTGGAAATTCGCTCAACCCCGGACAGCTATCGCATCTTCATGAGCGGTGAGGAAACGACGCTGGAGCGGCTGGGCGGCGATGCGCTCTCGAACGTGCTCGCATCAAATCCAATGCTGTCCCGGCAGGACGCCTTGGCGGAGGGACGCATCTACGTGCGCTCCGATCTCGACGTGGCCTATCAACACGTAATCGCAGTCGTGGAAACGCTACGGGATGCACGCTTCCGCAAAGTGGCAATCTATGCACAGAACAGTGAAGAGGAGCCGCCACGAAATGGCTAATCGCCTCTTTCCTGCTGCGTATTGCCGTTCAGTGATGCTTAATCGACAGCCATTCGCGAGCGCGGCGCTGGGCTTCCGCGATCAAGTCCTTCGACATCATGTCGGCAAGTTCGCGGCGGCATTCCTTCGCCGCCTCCGAACCGCGCGCTGCGGCAAGGTTGAACCACATGTGCGCCTGCACGAGGTCCACGTCCTGGCCGGTCGAATAGATGAGACCCAGCCTGTAGAGGTTGTCGCCATCGCCGCTCCGCTGCGCCGCTTCGTGCGCCTCGGCGATCTCAGAATCCGTAAACGCCATTGAAGGCCGCTCCCTTGTGCCACTTAGGAACGCCTGGCTTTAGCCATGTGCGCTCCACCCCACTGACGTGCATTTTTCGCGCCGTCGGAGCGAACCAATAACGTGCATAACTTGCAATAAGCTTAAGCTGCGTCAGCCTTGTTGCGCGCGCTGCCTCGCGCATGCGTCTGCGACGGACTTCGCTGTTTGTCCGAATAAGTGCTTGGCTTGTTCCGCCGCGCCTTCTTCGCCTTGACGGCGCGCCTGCTCGCGTAAGGTATCGCCCGCCTTCAGCGCGCGCTCAACAGCCGGGCGCGCGCTGATACGGTCGACCCAGTCCTTAAGCTTTGGGAAATCCTCCCAAGTCTGCCCAAGCCGATGCGCGCCGCGCGTCCACGGCCATGCAGCCATGTCGGCGATGGAATAGTCGCCCGCGAGATAGGGGCGATCTTCCAGTCGCCGCTCCATCACACCGTAGAGCCGATTGAGTTCGTTGATATAGCGCACGCGCGCGTACTCGATCTTGGCCGGATCATCCACCAGCTTCGGCGCATAATTGATGAAGTGGCTGGCCTGACCCGCCATCGGCCCGAGCCCCGCGACCTGCCAGATCAGCCATTGTTCGACCTCCACGCGGGCGCGCTCGTCAGTGGGATAGAACCGGCCGCTCTTGCGCCCAAGATACTGCAGAATGGCGCCGGACTCGAAAACGGAGATCGGCTGGCCGTCCGGTCCGTTGGGGTCGACAATGGCGGGCATCCGGTTGTTCGGCGAAATGGCCATGAACGCCGCGCCGAATTGTTCTCCGCGGCCGATGTTCATCGGCTTCAGGACGTATCCGAGGCCCATTTCCTCCAAGGCGATGACGATTTTCCAACCGTTCGGCGTGGGCCAGAAATAGAGCTCGATCGGCTGGGTCATTCAGCTTCCATTCATGTTGGCGCAAGATCCAACATGGGATGGCGGATCGCCGAACGCCAGCTGTGCGACAGCCCCAGGTTCCCCGGTTCATTCAGTCGCAATTCAGTAACCCTTCGCCAAACTCGCGCCAGAGAGGGACCTTCCCTTGAACGGAGCGGTTCAACGGGAGGTCAGGAAGGAGACCTGTTATGAAACGTCTGCTTACGGCTGCGCTGGCCGCAGCTACGTTCGCGGCGCCGCTGGCGGTGTCAGCCGACGCTGCCGCGCATGAGCGCGGACGCGGCCATCGCGACCGCGACCACGATCGGGACTGGGACCGCGATCATCGCCGCGACCGCGATTGGCGGGACGACCGCCGTCACTATCGCGACGGCTATCGCGACGGCCGCCGCGCCCAGCGGCATTGGGATCGCAGCCGCTATAACGGCTACACCTATCGCGGCCGCTGGTACTACGGCCCGCCGCCTTCGTATTACGACTACGACTATATCGAATACGGCTGGCGCTCCTGGCGCCGCGGCGATCGGCTTCCGGCGTATTATCGCGATTACTACCGCCCGGTAGATTATCGCCATTACCACCTGCGTCCGCCGCCCCGCGGCTATCACTATGTTCGCGACGACCGCGGCGACCTGCTGCTCGTGGGCATCGCCACCGGCGTGATTTTGGGCGTGATCCTGGCCGGCAATTAAAGCCCCTCCCTTGCACGGCCAATACGTCCACTGCCCCGGAGGTCTCCCCGCCTCCGGGGCGCCTTTGTCGTATTAACGCGCAAGCAACCAAACTGAACGAGGCTGTTCCGCATCGCAGCGGGGGAGCCTCATGCTCGTGTACATCTGGATGTGCGTGATGATGCAAGCCTTCGTGCCGGGCGGCGACCGCATCGCCTCGCTGCACGCCGGCGCGTTCGAGGCGCACCTGCGCGCAGAGGTCGACGCCCCCGCCTTGGTTGGCGCCGCGGGCCATGTCCCCCGCTACACGCCGCTGGTGGCCCGGGCGCGCTAGACGCCCAGCTTCCGTTTCAAAATTTCGTTCACCACTGCCGGGTTCGCCTTGCCGCCCGTGGCCTTCATCGTCTGACCGACCCACCAGCCGAACGCTTTAGGGTTCTTCTTCACGTCTTCGACCTTGTCGGCGTTCGCGGCCATCAGCGCATCGATGGCCTGCTCGATCGCGCCGGTATCGGTCACCTGCCTTAACCCCTCGCGCTCGACAATGACGCCGGGCGCCTCGCCGGTCTCCATCATCTTGGCGAAAACGTCCTTGGCGATCTTGCCGTTGATCGTGCCATCTTTCACGAGATCGAGCAGCGCGCCGAGCGCTTGTGCGCTGACCGGCGATTGCGCCAGTTCGAGGCCCTTCTTGTTGAGCGCGCCGAACAGCTCCTGCGTCACCCAGTTCGCGGCCTGCTTGGCGTCGCGTCCCTTCGCCACCGTCTCGAAATACGCAGCCGCCTCGCTATCGGAGGCCAGCACGCGCGCATCATAGGGCGTCAGCCCGTAGCTTTCGATGAAGCGCTTCTTCTTCGCGTCCGGCAATTCGGGCAAGGAGGCTTTGATCTCCGCGATCCATTTTTCGTCGAGCACAAGCGGTAGCAGATCGGGATCTGGGAAGTAGCGATAATCGTGCGCATCTTCCTTCGAGCGCATCGTGCGCGTCTCGCCGGTGGCGGCGTCAAACAGGCGCGTCTCCTGATCGATCGTGCCGCCGCTCTCCAGGATTTCGATTTGCCGGCGCGCCTCGTACTCGATCGCCTGCATCATGAAGCGCGTGGAGTTGACGTTCTTGATCTCACAGCGCGTACCGAATTCCTCGCCGGGACGGCGCACCGAGACGTTCACGTCCGCGCGCATGGAGCCTTCTTCCATGTTGCCGTCGCAAGTGCCGAGCGCACGCACGATGGCGCGCAGCTTGTTGAAATAGGCCGCGGCCTCCTTGGCCGAGCGCATATCGGGGCGGGAGACGATTTCCATCAGCGCAACGCCGGCGCGATTGAGATCCACATAGGTCTCGGTGGGCGAGAGGTCGTGGATCGATTTGCCCGCGTCCTGTTCGAGGTGCAGCCGCTCGATCCGCACGACGATGGGCTCTTCGCCGTCGGCCTCCACCTCGATCGCGCCCTCGCCGACGATGGGCTCCTTGTATTGGCTAATTTGATAGCCCTGCGGCAAATCGGGATAGAAATAGTTCTTCCGATCGAACCGGCTCTTCTTGTTGATCTGGGCATTGAGCCCGAGCCCGGTGCGGATGGCCTGCTCGACACAGAACCTGTTGATCACCGGCAGCATGCCTGGCATCGCCGCATCGACGAGCGAGACGTGGCTGTTCGGCTCCCCGCCATAGGCGGCGCTCGCGCCCGAGAACAGCTTGGCCTTGCTCGTCACCTGAGCATGCACTTCGAGGCCGACAATGATTTCCCAATCGGCCTTGTCGCCGCGAATGAGTTGGTCGGAGCGTGCGGAACGGACGTCGAGCTGAGTCATGCAGCGGGATTAGGGGAGCGGACGAGCCATTGTCCAGAGGCAGCTAGTGCACCACCGCGTCGTAATCCCGCCACGCGGTGCTGGGCACGCCGGCCTCTTCGCCGAGGTGGTCGTAAATATCTTCCTCGTCGCGTCGCAACGCGTTGGCGAGCCAGAAACCGAGCGCGATGGAGGCCGCGCCCACCACCATCGTCAGTGCCGGCCTCTCCTCGAAATAGGACACGAACCTGCGCCAAGGTTCCGGTCCCGCATTCCACAATGCCATGTGCCGGCGCGGTTGGGCGAGGGACAGCGCGCCATCGCCGATCATCAGAATCGCAAGCATTTCGGCCGAGAGTTTGAGCGGCAGATTCATCGATTCGTCCTCCTTGAGCCGGGGCAACCCAGTCGCTGAGCCGCGTGTTCCGGCGCCAACAAAAACCCCCGCCGAAGCGGGGGCAGGCCGAGGGGCTGGCCTTGAGGTTAAGGGAGGAGCTGCTGAAGCGCCGAGGGGTCAGTACACGCCCTGGCCAACGCCGCCGTCCATTGTCATGGCGCCGCTGAAAGTGGTTTCGCTGCGCGCCTCGCGCATCTCGGTGTCGCGAATGCGCACGCGCTTGTCGCCGGCGCCGAAGCGACGCAACAGCGATCGCTCGTTGCACGGGCGGCGCGCGATCTGCGGGCGGCACTCGACGCGGCCGCCCTCATACCAGAGCGCCTCGCCCTGGGCGCAATCGTAAGAGCGGCCCTCCATGATGTAGCGCATGCGCGTGCCAGCCATGCAGCGGTAGATCTCGCCGCGATAATCTTCACGCACGTCTTCGCCGCCGAACGTCTGAGACGCCGGATGCGGATTGCCGGTAGCGTCGATGCAGATCGCCTGGATCAGCAGCTCGCGCTCGCGCACGACGCTTTCCATTCTCGCGGCGGACTCAACGACGCTGAACGCGGCCGAGTGCGCTGCGGCTGCCGCGTTCGATTCCACGATCATGTTCTGGCGGATGATCGTGTCACCCTGCTCGACATTGGCGATGGCGATCGCTGTGGCGCTGGCGTGCGCCGAAGCGCGCGCGCCGGCGTTCACCACGACGATGTTCGGAGGCGGCACGTGCGGCGGCGGCACGATCACGGTCGGAGGCTGGCAGCACACCGGCGGCGGAGGCGGGTTGCAGTGATGGCCGCACGGCGACGGAGGCGGATGGCCGCCACACCCGCCCGAGCCCATGCATTGGGGCATATCGCGCTGCGTGCGCGCATCGGCCTCCACAGGCAACAGAACAAAGCCCAGGGCGGCCACGGCGAAGGCGAGCGCGGCCAAAATGTATCGGGCTGGAACGGTCATCGGCCGTTACTCCTTAATCTCGCCTTACCAAGTGCAAGCGCGAGGCCAGCTCTCTCCCGGCGCACGAAAGCGCGCCCGGCTCAGAACGATTTTCCCTTCGCCCTCAAGGCCCAGCCCTTGCGTAGCGCGGCGCACACAGGAAGGGACGCGCACGCGCTAACGCTAATGATGGGGGAAGAAACCTTTCATCCCGACACGCGGGCGCTGCTGTCCTACGGACGCGCGCTGGCCGGCGCCGGCGCGCCGCCAAAGAAGGGCGGCGCCGATCACGTACTGGAGCGGCTGTTCGTCATCGAGCGCAAGAAGGACGGACGTTTGCCTATCCGAACGTTCGGCGCGGAACTGATCGACATGTTCGGCCGCGATCTCAAGGAGCACGATCTGGCGCGCTACTTCCTTGCCCCGGACCTGGCATTGATTAATGCGCTCATCGGCGCCTGCGAAGACGCGGGCGAGCCGGGAATTGTGCGCCTCACAGCAGAGACTGCGTGCGGAAAAATCCTGAGCGCGGAAATGTTGCTGACGCCGCTAAAGGTCGACCGTATTCTCGGCGACCGTTTCCTCGGTCTGTTCCAGGCTCTCGGCGGAGAAGCTTTCCTGGCAGGAGCGCCTATTCAGCTGCTGCGTGTGGGTTCGCTGCATCCGCCCGCCGCGAAGATGCCGAAGGGCATGCGGCTCGTTGTGGTGAATGACTAAGCGCTGGCCTGCAGCAATTCCCGTATCCGCCTCGCAACATCGGCGTGATCGTATGGCTTGGGAACGAACGCCAGCACCTGGTTGCATGCGCTCTGCGCTTTGGCGAGCGCGTCGGGCAGGCCGGATGTCAGAATGACTTTCGTCGACTCGCAATGCACCATGAGCCAGAGCGCCAGATCGATGCCGTCGACGCCTCCGGGCATGGTGATGTCGGAAAACACGAGATCGACCTTGAGGCCGCCAAGCACCAATTGCTGCGCCTCAACGCCGTTCGCGGCTTCGATCACATGAAAACCGCACTCGCGAAGATATTCCGCCGTCGCCAGACGCGAGAGCACTTCATCTTCGACGATCAGCACGCTAGGGCCCATCGCCCGCTGACCCTCCGCGGCCGGGTTTTCCGCCGGACTCATCGCCCCTCCCAAAACTTTCTGGGCGCATTTGCAGCCAAGGGTGCAAATGCGCGACATCGCACGTTGTTCCAGCACGTCACCGGATCGCCACTTCTCCGCCCGGTGTCGCCGCATTACGGTATTCTGCGGAACCCGCTATTATCCCAGTCGGTTCATGGCAAGCGGGGAACCACCTTAACCTAAGCATCCTATGAGTTCCTTCGCTCCGAATACGAAACAGCCGCGCCAAACGGTCCTTCTGGTGGAGGCCGACGTCATCGTACGCTTCGCCCTGGCCGAGCATTTGCGCGCCTGCGGCCACACTGTCATCGAGGTTGTGAGCGGCAGCGAAGCGCGGGCCGTGCTGCTCGCGGGACCGGAGGTTCACGTGCTCATCGCCGACGCCCAGCTGGCTCAGGACGACAGCGGCTTTGCACTCGCGCACTGGGTGCGCCGACACAGGAAGTCGGTCGACGTGATCTTGACTGGAACACTTGGGCACAAGGTGCAGGTGGCCTGCGAATTCTGCGCTGACGGGGACCGCGCCGACAAGGACGCGCAGAGGCTTACAGCGCGCATTCAAACGATGCTGGCGGAGCGAAAGCGCAGGCTGCGCCCCGCGCCCAAGACCTCCCCGGCTCCTGCCCCGAAGCGCAAGCGCACCTAAGCAACCGCGGCCTGTTCGTCCTCGGCGATGGGCGCGTCCTGACGCGGCAAAAGCGGTTTGCCGCGAATGATGTCGGACAGCTTTTCGGCGATCATGATGGTTGGCGCGTTGGTGTTGCCCCCGATCAGAGTCGGCATCACGGAAGCGTCAATGACGCGCAACGCACCAACGCCGCGTACCCGCAACTCGCCATCGACCGGCGCCCGGTCGTCGACGCCCATGCGCACGGTACCGACTGGATGATAAATCGTCTCTGCCGAAGCGCGGACCCAGGCGTCGATCTCGGCATCGGTGCGCACGTCAGCGCCAGGCCGCATTTCGGGTCCGCGATAGAGCTTCAGCGCATCCTGACCGCAGATGTTGCGCACGACGCGCACAGCGTCGCGCATGGTGCGGCGATCGACATCGCTCGCGAGATAGTTCGGATCGATCAGCGGCTGCTCGAATGGGTTGGTCGAAGCCAGCTTTACGGCGCCGCGGCTTTCCGGACGAAGCTGACAGGCGTGAATCGTGAAGCCGTCCCGATCCGCCTTCACGCGCGCATGGTCGATCATCACCGCGTTCACCAAGTGCAGCTGGATGTCGGGTCGGTCGAGTTCGCCGCGCGTCTTCAGGAACGCGCCTGCGTGAAGGTGATTGGTCCGTCCGTGACCCTGCTTCAGGAAAAGGTATTGCAACCCGATCATCGGTTGCTTCAGGCCTTTGGTCTTCGAGTACATCGACAGCGGCTTGGTCATCTCATAGATGACCGAGACGTCCAGATGATCCTGTAGGTTGCGCCCCACGTCCGGAGCATCGTGGACAACCGGAATTCCGAACTGCTTCAACTCCTCAGCCGGCCCGATGCCGGAAAGCATCAGCAATTGCGGCGATTGGAACGCGCCACCGCACAACAACACTTCGCAATTCGCGTAAATCCGCTGGATGGGCTTGCCCGGACCGGCTGCATATTCGACGCCCACAGCCTTCTTGTTCTCGATGATGACACGTCCGGCGTGCGCGTTGCTGACTATTGTGAGGTTCGGCCGCACGCCGACGATAGGGGCCAAATAGCTGAGCGCTGCGCTGCACCGCTCCCCATCGCGAATGGTGAGGTGATAAGGGCCGACGCCCTCCTGCTGATAGCCGTTGAAGTCGCGCGTCACCGGATAACCGGCTTGGCGGCCCGCCTGGATGAAAGCCTTGTAGATCGGATCGCCCGGGGGCCCGCGCGATACGCACAGGGGCCCGCCCACGCCGTTCCACGCGTCCGGCCCGTCATCGTGATGCTGGGCGCGTTTGAAGTAGGGCAACACATCGGCATAGCCCCATCCGTCCAGGCCCATCTGTCGCCACTGATCGTAATCGCGCGCGTGGCCGCGAATGTAGATCATGCCGTTAATGGCCGAGGAGCCGCCCCAGCCGCGGCCGCGCGGCTGGTAAAGACGTCGGCCGTTGAGGTGCTGTTGTGGCGTCGTCTCGAAGCCCCAGTTGTGTACGCTCTTGTTGGCGATCAGCTGACCCACGCCAGCCGGCATGCGCACCAGCAACGAATTGTTGCGTCCGCCCGCTTCCAGCAAAACGACGCTTACATTCGGGTCTTCGCTAAGCCGGTTTGCAAGCACGCAGCCGGCGCTGCCAGCGCCGACGATGATGTAGTCGAACCGCGCCCTGCTCTCGATTTCCGCCACGTCAAACTCCCAACCTGCCTGCTCGTCGCCTGTCGCAGCGGAAACATCGCCCTAACCCGGCGCCCCTCGCGACGTTGACGCCCGGTTCAATCCTTAAGCAAAAGTTTACGATAAAGCACGCATTCATACAGGAATGGGCAACACCGCCGAGAAGATCGATCTGGCCTCCGTGGCGCGCCGCTTGACGGCCGCCCAGGTGGGACTGCGCGAACGCCGGCGTTTCCGCCGCATGCCGATCGCCATCACCGGGCGCCTGCTTGACACCGCCGGCCATGAGCACGACTGCCGCACGGCGGATATCTCTCCGGGCGATGCGCGCATCGTCAGCGATACGACGCCCGATGTCGGTTCTCACATTGTCATTTATCTTGCCGGCATCGGCCGCGTCTCGGGTCGGGTGGCGCGCAGGTGCGGCGAAGGCGAGATGGCCGTGATCTTCAACTTCAGCGCTCACAAGCGAGAAAAGCTGGCCGAACAGCTGACGCTTGCCGTTAACAAAGATCTCGGCATCGAAGAGACCCGCTCGCCGCCGCGCGAAGGCGCGCAAACAGTGCGCCTCGAGTTCGAAACCGGTGATGTCAACGATGGGGAAGTCGTCGATTTTTCGCTGGCCGGCATCACTATTAAGTCCAAGCGCCCGCCGCCTCTGCTCGGCGTCTGGGTGCGCGTCGGAACGGTTTACGGACGCGTCGCGCGTCTGACCGAGGGCGGCTTCGCCATCGACTTCGAACCGCGCAAACAGGCCTAAGGACGGTCTGAACAAGCCGCAGCGGGGCCGGTTTGCAAGGGATTTGCGTGGGCGAGAGCGGCTTTTGCGGGCGCGCGGCGGGCGCGCGGCGGGCGCCGGCGCCATCGGCGGCGGCCGA
>Ga0073934_10001610_pt1 | contig 52593 bp, 42 predicted proteins | sample LarsenN4metaG_FD_76834 | JGI IMG/M metagenome (GOLD analysis project Ga0073934, IMG submission 76834) | Hot spring sediment bacterial and archeal communities from British Columbia, Canada, to study Microbial Dark Matter (Phase II) - Larsen... ...
CCTCCGGGGTTTCCCACCCTTCCCACAGTCCCTGCTGCGGTCAGAAGGCACCGCGTTTCGGATTGATTTTTACATGAGGCAACAAATACCATTTCGGGAAGATTCTTACGTGAGGCAACAGGGCACGGGCGCCGGGCCCGGGCCCGCTGGACCGTTGACCCGATGGCGCGTCCTGGGCTAAGGTGAGGCCTCGCGCCCGCCGGACCTTCGCCCCACAGGGGGAGCGCGGAGGCCCCCAGGCGCTTCGAGGGAGAAGCCATGAACGTCGAAGAATCCATCGTTACGGCCCTGGAATACGAGCAGAAGGTCCGCGACCACTACCTCTGGGCCGCACGCGAGTCCAAGGACCCGAAGGGCAAGGCCTTTTTCGAGACCCTCGCCCGGGAGGAGCAGGGCCATGTGGACTATCTCGGCTCGCGGCTGGAGGAATGGCGGAAAGACGGAGTCCTTTCGGACCGGCCCCTCGAGACGATCCTGCCCTCCAAGGACTTCGTGGAGGCCGGGGCCAAGGTCCTCGCGTCTTCCCAAGGTTCCCGCGACTACCAGGACGACTACCGAAGGCTCTTCACCGCCCTCCAGCTCGAGGAGGAGGTCAGCCGCTTTTACAAGGGCCTCGTGGCCTCCCTGGAGGACCCCCGGGCCAAGGCGATGTACCAGCGCTTCCTGGAGATCGAGGACGGCCACACGGCCATCGTCCAGGCCGAAACGGACGTCCTGACTCGCACGGGGTATTTCTTCGAGTTCCAGGAATTCAACCTGGAGGAGTAGGGCGGTTCCGCCTGCGCCAATGGGGCCCTCCTTCGGGGGGGCCTTCGCATTTGGAGGAGCCGTGAGGGCGGTTCAGGCCGAATCGCCCGGCCTGGCCCAGAGAACGAAGGCCAGGAGCAACACCACCACGGCCGTCCCCGCGGCGGTCCAGTAAGGGGCCGCGCTTCCCAGGCGGGTGAAGGCGTACACCCCCCAGAAGGGGCCGAGAATCCGGGCCAGGGACGCCATGGACTGGTACACCCCGAGGATTCCCCCCTGCTCGTCCTCGGCCGACAGGCGGGACACGAGGGAGGAGAGGGCCGGACCCACGAGGCCCGCTCCCAGGGCGAGAATCGGCAGGAGTCCGAGGAGGGCGGGAAGGGAGGCCACCCCCACCAGGGCGAGATACGTGGGGAGGAGGAGGGCGGCGCCGGAGAGGATCAACTTGCGCTCCCCGAACCTCCGGGAGAGCCTCCCGATCAGCCCACCCTGCACCAGGGCGGCCAGGACGCCGATGAACACGAACAGGTAGGTGACCTGGATCATGGACAGCCCGAACCGCTCCAGCAGGAGCAGGGCGAAGGTGGACTCGAAGTTCGCGAAGGCGAAGGTGGAAAGGAAGAACAGCACCAGGAGGAGGCCGACCTGGGGGTGGCGCAGGGCGGCTTCCAACTGCCTCAGCTTGAACCACCCCTTTTCTGAGACCGGCGCTCGGGCGCGGCGCTCGGGGGGCCAGGTCTCGGGAAGAGTGAGCCAGGCCAGGATCAGGGCCGTCGCCGAGAGGGCCGCGGCCAGGAGCCCCGGGAAGGAGTGGCCCAGGCGATGGGCGGTGCCCCCGAGGGCGGGCCCCAGGATGAAGCCCAGGCCGAAGGCCGCTCCGATGAGCCCCATTCCGCGGGCCCGGTCCTCGGGCCCCGTGATGTCCGCGATGACCGCCTGGGCCGTCGCCACGTTGGCGCCCATGATGCCTCCCGCCACGCGGGCGGCGACCAGCATGGCGAAGGAGTCCTGGAGGGCGAAGAGAAGGTATCCGGCCACCGTCCCCGCAAGGGACAAGAGGAGCACTGGCCGCCGCCCGCAGCGGTCGGATATGCGTCCCATGACCGGGGCGAAGAGGAACTGCATGAGGGAGTAGGAGGCCATCATGAAACCGAAGGCCACCGGCGTGGGGTGGTAGGCCTCCCCGTACAAGGGGAGCAGGGGGATGACGATCCCGAACCCCATGAGGTCGATGAAGACGATGAGGAAGACCAGGGCCAGCGGGGATCGGGCTTTCACCTATCCTCCCATGGAGTGCGCGCCCCGGCCGTGCGCCGGGACCTTTGGGATGGACGAACCCCGCCATCGGATAGCGCCCGATGGGCGGGGAGACAGTATTTCACAGGGCGGCGCGGCTGCCAAACGGCCGGAGGTTCCCAATACCCGCGATCGGGAAGGGGACCGACCTTGAAAGCCTGGGCGGAGGGTCGATTCCGTGGTCAACGGCTTTCGCCCTCCCAGGGGCTCGGGCAGCCTCCGGGCCCCGCTCCCGAGGGAGCGAGGCAGCCCCAAGGGTGGGCCCCCGGAGGGTTCCGCGCGCGGGGTGAGGGAGGCCGTCCCTCCCCGTCCGTAAAGATCTCGCTTCTCCCCTGTGTACCCGGAACCGGCCCAAGCCACCCTCGCTTCCCTGGCGGGTCTTGGGGGGAGCGTGAGGCCCGAAAAGGAGGTGCGGGAGCCCCGAAGGGCTCCCGCGAGAGGGAAGGGAGGGGGTTAGGCAACGCCTATTTTCAAGCAAGGTGCATGCCAGCCGAAACGGGCCGAATCGGGCCGTTTCAAGGACGAAAAGGTGTGCCACAAAGGCACGGTGTGCCATTCGAGCGGGGTACCGGACCCCCCGGCGGCCTTCGAAGGCCTTTCATCGGGGGGCGAACGGCGCCCGAAGGCCCGGCGAAAAGAGGCCCTGTCGTGCTGCCGGGGACCCGACATGAGTCATAAAGGACCCACGGCTTGCGGGGGGAAAAAAGAAGAGCCCCTTGCGGGGCCGTAAGAGGAATGGAGGGGGGTATGAGGATGACGATTGATGAAGCAAGAGGCGTGCCACCCTCCGGTCATTCCTCCTGGGGGATGTTGTAGAAAAAGCGAAAGACCGCCGACAGTTCGGGGGCGGTGACCTGCTCGGGGAGGGGCGGGAGCGGGTTGGAGGAAATCAGCGCGTTCATGGCGGACTGGTCGTAGGAGGGGATCCCCGAGGGTCGGTCCAGGTAGATGTCGGTGATGCGGCCGTCCTTCTGGATCGAGAACCGGATCGCGACCCACCCTTTTTGCCGCAGCACCATCTGGGCCTGGGGTATGCGCCAGTTGCTCTCCACGCGCTCCTGGACCTGGCGGGCGTAGGGGCCCAGGTCCCACGCCGCCGTGTCGAAGGAAAGGGCCCCCGTATTCAGCCGGCTGGCGTTGGGGTTGTCGTACCCGCCCTGGAGGCTGCCCACCATCATTTGTTGGATTTGGCTGGCGAGGGCTCCCGGCCGGGCGGCTCCGGGGCGGCCGGCCTCGGCGCGGTGCGGATCGGCCATTTCCGGCCCCCTCGTCGGGGAAGAAGCGGCCTCGCCCGCGTCGCCCACGGGGAGCCCCTTCTCCGCCTCCGAGGGGGTTCCGGGCGCGATCTCCCGGCCGGATCTCCCCTTCACGGGCTTGGCCTCCGTGTTCCGGGCGGGGCGGGAGGAGGCGGCCGCCTCGCTCCGGGGCGAGGGCTGTTCCGCGCGGGCCGGAGCGCCCGGAGGCTCGGGCCGGGCGGAGGGCGGCCCGCCGGGCGAAGGCTGGATCGAGGGCCGGGTGGCGGGGGCGTCTCCGGGTCCTCCGCTCTGGCGCACGGGGCTGCGCCCGAGGGAGGTGGGATCCGGGGAGGAGCCCTTGCGAGGATCGGGGCTCGCGCCCCTCCGGTTCACGTCCGAGAGCCGGGAAGGATCGAGGGGAGGCTCCTTCGAGGGCTCCATGTCCTTCACGTAGATGAACCGCACCGGCCGGCCGTTCACCTCCTGGGGGAGACGGCGCGCCGCCTGGTTGAATCGTTTCGGGTCGGAGGTCGCGGTCATGTACTGCCGGCCCCCCACCAGCACGATGAGCAGGTGCAACCCCAGGGCGAGCAGAAAGGCCGCGCTACGGGTCCAGCGGTCTTTCATGCAAGGCCTCCCGCGCACCGAAGGAAGGCGGCCCGCACGGGCGCAAAGTCCGTTCCCGGATGGGCCGGATGGATCCGGTTGGTCAGCAAGATGAAGGTCCTCCCCTCGCCCGGCTCCAAGTACGCTGCGGTGCCCGTGAAGCCTTCGTGGCCCACGGATCCTGCTGGCAAGAGTGGTGCCACGGTCCAACCCTCGGAATCGGCCGCTTTCCATCCGGCCGTCCGGCGCTGGCCCCGGCCGTGGGGGCTCGTCCAGGCCAGGTCGAGAGACCGGGCGGTGAGGAAGCCCGCCGAAGCGCGGAAGGCATCGCAGAGCCGTTCCACCGCCGGGAGGGAGGCGAAGAGACCCGCGTTTCCTGCGACGCCGCCGAGGAACCGGGCGTTCCCGTCGTGGACCTCTCCCCAGGCCAGGCCCGTGGCGAAGAGAGGGGGGAGGGCGCCGTGGGGACGCGCCAGCGCCGCCTCGTGGGCGCCGTCGAGTTCCGTCGCGGCGGTCTTCGAGCGGACCGATTCGGCAGGACGAAACAGGGCGCTTTCAGCCGGCAGGCCCAGCGGCTCCGCCACGAACTTCTGGAACAGGCGGTCCAGGGACGCGCCCAGGCGTTCTTCCAGGTGAAGGCCCAGGAGAAGGTATCCGAGGCAGGAATACTCGGCCTGGCCGGAGGGATGGCGCCGGGGGCATCGGGAGGCGAGCCAGGTCCGGGCCTCGGCTCGTCCGCTCGAGAAGGCGTACAGGGGAAGCCACGGAGGGAAGCCCGCCTGGTGGCGGAGAAGGTCGAGACCCGTGCAGGGGGGATCCGTCTCCGGAATGGGCTCCAGCAGGTCCAACCGGCCGTCCTGGGCGGCACGCAAGGCGACGAGGGCCGTGGCGAGGGGCTTGGTCAAGGAGGCCAGGTCCCACAGCGTGTCCCCGGCGGCGGGATGGCGCTCGGGGTGGGAGACCGCGCTACCGCCCCAGCCGGAAGCCAGCCTTTGCCCCCCCCGGGTCACGGCCCAGGCGAAGCCGTGGGCCTCGGGAGAGCAGAGACGGCCCAGGAGGGCGTTCACTCCAGCGGGGTCTGCTGGGCCATGCATGTGAGGATGGCCTGTGCGACGGCCACGGCGTCCCGAGCCGCGCGTCCGTCCACCCGGGGCGATTCATGGCCCCCGAGGATCGCGGCGAAGTGCTCGAGCTCTCTCCGGAGGGGCTCCTTCTTCTCCACGGCCACGGGCACCTTCTGGATGGCGCGTCCGGCGGGTCCGTCTTCGACGCGGTAGCATTCGACGGCCTGCTCGGCGTAATCCACGCTCAGGTAGGCGTCCTTCTGGAAGAGGCGGAGCTTCCGGACCTTCTCCCGGGAAATCCGGCTGGCCGTCAGGTTGGCGACGCAACCCCCCTCGAAGGTGAGGCGCGCATTGGCGAGGTCCACGTAGGGCGTGAGCACCGAAACGCCCACCGCCTCCACCTTGGAGACGGGGCGCCTGACCAGGCTCTGGGCGATCTCGATGTCGTGGATCATGAGGTCCAGCACCACGTCCACGTCCAGGGACCTCGGCACGAAGACGCCCAGCCGGTGGACCTCAAGGAAACCAGGATGGTGAACGTGGGCCGACAGGGCCTCCACGCCCGGGTTGAAGTGTTCGATGTGGCCCACCAGGAGCGGGGCGCCGGACCGGGATTGAGCCTCCAGGATGGCGTCGCACTCCTCGAGGGTGGTGGCCATGGGCTTTTCGCACAGCACGCCGATTCCGGACTCCAGGAAGCGCACGGCCAGGTCCCGATGAAGGCGCGTGGGGGCCGCCACGACGACGCCGTCCACCGCGGGGAGAGGGTCTCCGGGACCGAGAGCCGGCACGCCGTGTCGTCCAGCGATCTCCGCCGCGCGGGCGCCGTCGGCGTCCACGACGGCCGCCAGGCGGACGCCTTCGAGATCGGCCAGTATCCGCGCGTGATGCTGTCCGAGGCTCCCCACGCCCACCACGGCGATCTTCAATTCGCCCATCGGCCGCCTCCCTTTCCGGGGCCCTTCCTCACCTCTGGATGCCCCGCTTGGACTCCCGGATGAACCGGAGGAGATACGCCACCTCGGGCACGGTCCCGTATTTCTGTTCCGCCACGCCCAGCGCCTCCGTGAAGAGGAGCTTGGAATGGAAGAGGGTCCGGTAGGCCCCCTTCAGGGCCTCGATGGACTCGGCGGAAAAGCCCTTGCGCTGGAGGCCGATGGTGTTCACGCCGTAGGTCTTCCCCTCGCCGCGGGCGCCCACCGTCTTCATGTAGGGGAGGACGTCCCGGGTGATGATGGAGCCGCCGCCGATGAAGGCGTAGTCGCCCACCGTGCAAAACTGGTGAATGGCCGAGAGGGCGCCCACGGTGGAGTGCTTGCCCACGTGAACGTGGCCCGCCAGGGTCGCGTTGTTGGCGAAGATCACGTTGTCGGAAACCACGCAATCGTGGGCGATGTGGCAGTAGGCCATGTAGAGGCCCCTGCTCCCCAGCCGCGTGATCCTCTGCTCCTTGGTGGTGGCCCGGTTCACGGTGACGAATTCGCGGAACACGTTGCCGTCCCCGATGATCACCTCGCTCGGCTCGCCCTTGTAGCCGATGTCCTGGGGAGGTCCGCCGATGGCCGCGTGGGACACCATCGTGTTGCCCGCCCCCAGGGTCACCTTGCCGTGAAGCACGCAGTGAGGACCCAGGGAGCACCCCTCTCCCAGGGTCACCTCGGGGCCCACGTAACAGAAGGGGCCGATGGTGCAGCCGTCGGCGATGTTCGCCCCTTTCTCCACCACCGCCGTCGGATGAATGGTCGTCGTCATCGGATGTGCTCCCGGGGCGGGCCCTTGGCCGCCCTCAGCGGTCCACCATGGCGGAGAGGATCACCGCCTCGGCCACGAGGTTCCCGTCCACGTACGCCTTGCCTTGAAGCTTGCACGTGGAGGACTTCAGGCGAAGCACCTCCACCTCGAACCGGATCTGGTCTCCGGGCACGACGGGGCGTCGAAAGCGGGCCTCGTCGATCCCCGCGAAGAGGACCAGTTTGTGCTCCCGGTCCGGCATGTCCTTGAGGAGGAGGACCCCGCCCACCTGGGCCATGGCCTCCACGATGAGCACGCCCGGCATGACCGGTCTTCCGGGAAAGTGGCCGAGAAAAAACTCCTCGTTCACCGTCACGTTCTTGATGCCCACGATGCGCCTGCCCGGCTCGATTTCCAGGATGCGGTCCACGAGAAGGAAGGGGTAACGGTGGGGCAGGATTTTCTGGATCTCCACCACGTCCATCATGCCTCAGTCCTCCGCCTTCGGCCTGGCCAGGGCTTCCTCCAAGGTCTTGATTCGGCGGGCCATCTCCTCGAGCCGCCCGCAAAGGGCCCGTTCCTTCAGCCAGGCCCTGTGGTCCTGCGCCGGATGCCCGGTGACGAAGGCCCCGTCGGGAAGGTCCTTGGTGACGGCCGATTTGGCCCCCACCTTCACGCCGTTTCCGATGCGGATGTGGCCCACGGCCCCCGACTGCCCCGCGAAGATCACGCCGCGTCCAAGGCGGGTACTGCCGCTGATGCCGGCCTGCGCCACGAGGATGCACCCGGGTCCGGTGACGACGTTGTGGCCGATCTGGACCAGGTTGTCGATCTTCGTCCCCGCTCCGATGCGCGTCTCGGCCAGCGTCCCCCGGTCGATGGCCGTGTTCGCGCCGATTTCCACGTCGCTCTCCACCACGGCGTTTCCCACCTGGGGCACCTTGACGTGGCGGCCCTTCTCGTGGGCGTACCCGAACCCGTCGGAGCCGACGACCACGCCCGCATGAAGCACGACGCGGTCCCCGAGTTCCGTCCCGTCGTAAAGGACCACCCGCGGATAGAGGTGGCAGTCCTCGCCGAGGACGCATCCGCGGCCCACCACACACCCCGCCTCCACCACCGTGCGAGGCCCCAAACGGGTGCCCTCGCCGATCACGGCCAGGGGCCCCACGTGGGCGTCTCTCGCGATGTCGCACCCGGCGCCGACCACCGCCGTGGGGTGAACGCCCGGGTCGAAGGTCCGCGGTGGATGAAAGAGGGCCAGCGCCCGGGCGAAGGCGACGTAAGGGTCGTCGCAGATCAGGAGGGTCTTGCCGGGAAGCCGATCCCCGGTTCCCACCAGGATCGCCCCGGCGGCGCTGCTTCCCGCGGCCTCCCGATACTTGGGGTTCGCCAGAAAGGATACGTCGCTCCCGCAGGCCCGCTCGAGAGGGGCGACCCCTCGGATGTCCAGGTCGGGGTTCCCGTCGAGCCGGGCACCGAGGGCCTCGGCGAGGGCCGACGCCTTCATGGCTCTACGCGCCGGGATAAGCCTGGTTCATGGCGGCGATGACCTCGGTCGTGATGTCGAGCGCGTCGGCGTTGTAGAGGCAGATGCCCTTCTCGACCACCAGGGAGATTCCCTTGGACTGCGCGTACTGGGTCAGGACCCGATTGAGCTTCTCCTGGAACTCCTCCTGCATGCGCTGGGTCCGGTTCTCCATCTCGTCCGTGGCCGCCTTGGCGAAGGCCTGGTACTCGTACATCTTCTGCGTGAACTGGCTCTGGATCTCGTCTCGCTTCTCCTGGCTGATCTTCGGGTCCTTCGCCTTCTCCTCCAGGGCCTTCAGTTCGGCTTCCTTGGAGTTGATCTCGTTCTGCTTCTGGTCATGGACGCCCTTGAGGACGCCCTGGATCTTCTTCCCCTCCTTGCTTTCGTTGGCCACCTTCATGGCGTCCACGACGGCGATGCGGGTCTGGGCCATGAGCCCGACCGTCAGCAGGGAGAGGGCGCCAACGAGAGCGGCGGGGAACAGTTTCTTGAACATCCGGTCCTCCTGAGGATTTAGAACGTGAGTCCTATGGACAGCTGGAAGTTGCTGAAGTCGTCTCCGGGCTTGGACTTGAGGTTGGTGGCGTAGATCAGGCGCAGGGGGATGTTGAAGGTGGGCAGGAAGAAGCGGAACTCGACGCCCGCGTCGGCCCGGTAGTTCGAGAGCTCCCACTTCTGTCGCTCGTGGAAGGTGTTGCCCACGTCCGCGAAGAGGGCGATGTCCACCTGCTCGGTGATGTGGAACACGTATTCGGCGTTGGTCAGGAACACCCGGTCACCGCCCTGGATGGTTCCGGTGCGGGAGTCCACGAAGTATCGGTTGTCCTTCGTGAGGGGGTAGACGGAGCGGACCCCGAACCCGCGGAGGGTGTCCTCGCCGCCCAGGAAGAAGCGCTCCCAGATCGGGATCTCGCGGCCCGAGTACCCCCGCACGTAGCCCACGCTCAGCCGGAAGGCCAGGTTCTGCTTCCGGAAGGTCGGAACGAAGAGCGAGCCCTCGAAGGAGGGCTTGACGAAGTAGTTGTCCCCCCCGAGGAAGCTCCCCGCGACGACGGAGGACAGGTTGAGGGACATGCCGGTCATGGGCCGGAAGGGGTTGTTCACCGTGTTGAAGAACAGGCTCGTGAAGACGGCGCTCGTGGTGGAGTTGTTGTACAGGGAGAGATAGTCCGGATCGACGAGGGAGGTGTCGAGGTTCGAGACCTTGGACTGCTCCCTCCGGTAGCCCACGGACCACCCCGCGAAAAGCCCGAGGGGGAAGGTGACGCTCATCGATCCCCCCGTGGCCTCCTGGTCGAACTGGAGGTACGTGAGTTTGGAGTTGTACAGCTGGAAGGCTCCTCCGATTCGCTTTCCGAAGAGCCAGGGGTCCGAGTAGTTGATCGAGTAGAGCTTCTGGACCTTTCCGATGTCGGCGTTGAGGGACAGGGTCGTCCCCAGTCCCAGGAAGTTGTAGGTGCGAAACGCCCCGGAGATGTAGAACCCGTTGACACCGCCGTACCCGCCCCCGAAGAGGAGCTCGTTCTTGCTGGCCTCCTCGCCCTTTACGGTCACGTCCACCGTGTTGGTGTTGGGCACCTTGGTGACCACCGGGTCTTCCTTGATCTCGAAAAGCGCGGTCTGCTTCAGGCGGTAGAGCCCGCGCTGGTAGCGGACGTAGTCGAAGACCTCCTGCTCGTGGACCTGCATCTCGCGCCGCAGAACGTGGTCCCGGGTGTCCATATTCCCGACGAACTCGATCCGGTTGAGGTAGTAGACCTGGTCCTCGGTGATGGACAGGGTCACGTCCGCGACGCCCTCGGCCTCGCGTTTGGCGAAGACGGGCGTGGCCGTGGCGTAGATGTACCCCTTCTCCCCGTACTTGGCCTCGATGGCCTTGAGGATGTGTCCCAGCCCGACCTTGTCGAGTTTCTTGCCGGGTTTGAGGAACACGAGTTTCCGGAGTTCCTGGTCGGTGAAGACTTTGTTGCCCTCAAACTTCACCTCGCCCAGCTTGTAGGCGGCCCCCTCGACCACGGGAATGGTGAGGGTCAGCCATTTCCGGGTGCGCTTTTCGTTGAAGCGGCTCTCCACGATGGGATCGCCCACGTCCACGTCCAGGTAACCCTCCGTCTCGTACAGCTCGCGCACCAGCTTCACGTCCTCGTAGTAGCGGCCTTCCGAGTAAACGTCGTGGCGCGTGGCCCAGGAGAGCCACCAGTGGGACCGGGTCTTCTTGAGGGTCCATTTGAGTCGGCGCGGTGAGAAGGCGGTCACGCCCGTGAACCGGACCTTCTCGATCCGGGCCTTGGCGCCCTCGTTGATCGTGAAGGTGACGGCCACCTGGGAGCGCCCCATGGACTGCACCTTGGAGGAGACCTCCGCATCGGGGAAGCCCTTCTCCGCGGCCATGAACTTGAGCGCGGCCTCGGTCTTCTTGACCTTCTGGTAATCCAGGATGGTCCCCGTCTTGAGGTCGGCGTTGTTCTCCTTGAGTTTGTCGAGGATCGTGGTTCCCGTGAGGGACTTGCTCCCGGTGAACTCCACCGAGGCCACGATGGGCCGCTCCTTGATCCGGAAGAGAACGACCTTGCCGCCCCGCTCCCCCGGCTGGACATCGATGGAGAGGTCCTCCAGGAGCCCCGAGCTCCAGATCTTCTGGAACTGGGACTTCACGAGGGCCTCGTCGTAGACCTGGCCCACACGCAGCGTGGTCATGGCGAGAAAGGCGTCCTGCGTGAGCCGGTCGTTCCCCTCCAGGATGATCTTCTCGATGACGGGCCTGGGCTCGCCCGGATCGGCCGTCTGGGCGAGGAGGGGGAGGGCCATGGATGCGAGAGCCAGAATCAAAAAGACCGTCGTTCGGCGCATGCCTCACCTATCCGGGAATGGTCACCGGCTCCATGTCCTTCAGGACCAGCCTGTCCCCCTCCACTTCGAGGCGGATCCGGGTCCCCTCCCGCACCTCGCGGGAGAGGAGCCATTCGGCCAGGGGGTCCTCGATGAGCGTCTGGACGCCTCGCCGGAGGGGGCGAGCCCCAAAGGCCGGGTCCTTGCAGCAGGCCTCCACCAGGAACTCCGCCACTCCGCGAGAGGGAATCACCTGAAGCCCCTTGACCTTCAGGGCATTGTTGAGGTCGCCGATCATCCGGCCAGCGATGGCGAGCAGGTCCTCGCGGCCGAGGGGATCGAAGACGATCACCTCGTCGATCCGGTTGAGGAACTCGGGAAGAAGGGAGCGCCTGAGGAGGCGGAAGACCTCGTCCCGCTTGACCGAGACCGCCCGCTCCTCCCCGTCTCCGAAGCCGGGTACGCCCTTCTCGAGCACGAACCGGGAACCGAGGTTGCTCGTCAGAATGAGGAGGGTGTTGCGGAAGTCCACGGTCTCGCCGTAGCTGTCCGTCAAAATCCCGTCCTCCAGGATCTGGAGGAGCATGTTCAGCACGTCCGGATGGGCCTTCTCGATCTCGTCCAGAAGGATGACGGCGTAGGGGCGCCGCTTCACGCGCTCCACGAGCTGGCCGCCCTCCTCGTAGCCCACGTAGCCGGGAGGGCTGCCGATCATCTTGGAGATGGAGTGCTTCTCGGCGTATTCGCTCATGTCGAGCCGGACCATGGCCCGCTCGTCGCCGAAAAGGAACTCGGTGAGCGTCTTGGCCGACTCGGTCTTGCCCACGCCCGTGGGCCCGAGGAAAATGAAGGACCCGATGGGCCGGTTGGGGTTCTTGATCCCCGCCCGGGACCGGCGGATGGCGCGGGCCAGGGCGGAGATGGCCTGCTCCTGGCCGACGACCCGGCGGTGCAGGCTCTCCTCGATCCGCAGGAGCTTGCCCTTCTCGTCCTCCATCAGGGCGGTCACGGGAATCCCGGTCCAGAGCGCCACGACCTGCTCCACCTGACCCCGGCCCACGGGGATGGTCTCCTGGAATCCGGGGCCTCCGGCTTGAGGGACTCTCTTGGGGCGCCGGTTCCCCGAAGCCTGGGGTTCGTCCTCCCAGAGACGGAAGCGTCTGGAGCCGTCCGGGCCCACGTCGCAGCACTCCACCTCCACTTCCGGGGCGGCCTTCGGCCTCGGTCCCGCGAGGATCTTGGCCATGGCGCCCGCCTCGTCGATGACGTCCACGGCCTTGTCCGGCTGAAAGCGGTCGGAGATGTAGCGGTTGGAGAGCAGGACCGCCTGCCGGAGAGCTTCCGGGTGGTAGCGGACCCCGTGGAAGCGCTCGTACCTTTCCCGCAGGCCCTCGAGGATCGCCAGGGTGGCCTCCTCGGAAGGGGGGAGGATCTTGACCGGCTGAAAGCGCCGGACGAGGGCGCGGTCCTTCTCGATGTAGCGCTTGTAGTCGCGGAAGGTGGACGTGCCGATGCACTGGACCTGGCCCCGGCTCAAGGCCGGCTTCAGGATGCTGGCGGCGTCGAGGGAGCCTTCGGCGCTGCCCGCTCCGACCATGGTGTGGATTTCGTCCACGAACAGGATGACGGAGCGGTCCGCGGTGGCCTCCTTGAGGATCCCCTTGAGGCGCTCCTCGAACTGGCCGCGGTACTTGGTGCCCGCCAGGACGAGGGAGAGGTCCAGGGTCAGGATCCGCTTCCCTCGGAGGGTGGCCGGCACTTCCCCCCGGGCGATCCGCTGGGCAAGGCCCTCGATGAGGGCGGTTTTTCCCACGCCCGGTTCTCCGAGGAGGATCGGGTTGTTCTTGTGGCGCCGGGCCAGGATCTGGATGACCCGGTCGAGCTCCTCCTCTCGGCCCACAAGAGGGTCCAGCTCGCCGGACTCGGCCAGGGCGGTAAGATCCTGAGTGAACTCCTCGAGAGCCGGCCGCTCCTCCCGGCGGGCCTCGGAGGGGGGGCGCCGGGGTCCGGACTGGAGACGCTCCCGGGCGGCGGGCAGGGCGAGCCCGTGTTGCCGGAGCAGCCTTCCGGCGATGGAGTCCTCCAAATGGAGCAGGCCCAGAAAGAGGTGCTCCACGCCCACGCGCAGGGCGCCCGCCCGCTCGCACTCGTCCGGTGCGTACTTCTCGATGAGCAGGCGGGCGTCTCGGGACCAGGGGGGCGGGGCCGCGGAGGGCGCCGCGGCGTCGTCGGCCAGGGTATCCTCCATCTCCTCCCGAACTTCGTCGGCGCTCACGCGGGCCCGCTCCAAGAGGTCCCTCAAGAGGGGGGAATCCAGTTCCAGGATCCCCAGGAGGATGTGCTCCGTGTCGGTGACGGGCAGGCCCGCCCGATGCGCCTGGTGGCGCGCGAAATAGAGGACTCTTCGGGCCTGTTCGGTGAACCGTTCGTACATCACGCGCCCCGTTCCGGGGGAGTATACCATCGGCAGGAGGCAGGTGCCACGCTCGACGGGCGGGGGGGGAGGGGCCTCACGAGAGGACCCGCCCCTCGTGAAGCCGAAGGGTCCGATCGCAGGCCGCGGCCAGCCTCGGGTTGTGGGTGGCCAGCAGGACCGTGAGGCCCTTCCGGGACCGGAGGTTCAGGAGGAGATCGAAGACCTGGTCGGCGGTCTCCTCGTCCAGGTTCCCCGTGGGTTCGTCCGCCAGGAGCAGGCCCGGTCCGTTCATGAGGGCCCGGGCGAGGGCGACCCGCTGCTGCTCGCCTCCCGAGAGCCGGCCGGGGACGTGGTGAGCCCGTTCACTCAGGCCCACTTCCTTCAATAGGTCCAGGGCGCGGGGGGCGGCGGCCCCGGGGCGCTCCCCGGACACCACGGCGGGCATGAGGACGTTTTCCAGGGCCGTGAATTCGGGGAGGAGGAAGTGGAACTGGTACACGATTCCCACGGTGCGGCGGCGGAAGGAATCCGTTTCGGCTCCCTGCATGGAGGTCACCTCGAACCCGCCGACGCGGATGGACCCCGCGTCGGGCCGGTCCAGTCCCGCGAGTAGGTGCAGGAGCGTGCTCTTCCCCACCCCCGAGGGTCCGGTGAGGGCCACCATCTCGTTCTTCGCCACGGCCAGGGAGGCCTCCCTCAAGACCGTGATGCGGCGGGTGCCGGACTGGAAGCCCTTCGTCAGACCTTCCACCTGGATCATCACTCGTACCTCAGGGCTTCCACGGGGTCCAGCCGCGAGGCGCGGGTGGACGGGTACAGGGTTGCGAGAAACGAGACGACGAGGGCAAAGGTGCTCACGGCGGCCACCTGGCCTGGCGAGGTAATGAAGGGGACGTAGGGCAGTGGATAGACGTCCAGGGATAGGGGAATGGCGTGAAATCGGTCCAGGAGCCAGCAGGCCGCGACCCCGGCGCAGGCCCCCAGGAGCGTGCCCACCGCGCCGATGACCATCCCCTGGAAGAGGAAGACGCCGCGGATGTCCGTGGCCGACGCGCCCATGCTCCTCAGGATGCCGATGTCCCGGACCTTCTCCATCACCAGGAGGATGAGCGTCGAGATGATGTTGAGAGCGGCCACCATGACGATGAGTCCGATGGCGAGGAAGAGGAGGACCCGCTCCATCCGGAGGGCCTTGAAGAACTCCTCGTTGGTGGCGATGAGGTCCAGGACGCGGTAGCCGGGGCCGAGGGCGCGCTGGATGTCTCCCGCGGCGTCGGCGATGCCCGACGGATCCTTCAGGCGGACCTGCACGGCGCTGACCCGCCCGGGACCTGCGAAGAGCGTCCGGGCCAGCCCCAGGTCCACGTAGACGAATCCGGTGTCGTAGAGATAATACCCCGTCCTCAGAATGCCTGTGACCTTGAGGGAGACGAGTTTGGGAATGCTGCCGAAGGGGGAGAGGGTGAGGCGGGGCGCCAGGAGCTGGACCGTGTCCCCGAGCCCCACGCCGAGTTCCTGGGCCAGGTCCGCGCCCAGAACCGCCCCGTGCGCGCCGTCGGGGGTCTGCCCGAGGAATCCCGACCCTTCGGTGAAGGGGCCGACGTCCACGACGGCGCGCTGGGTGGAGGGCTCCACGCCCACGACCTTGGCCACGACGCCCACGCGGGTCGTGGGGCCGCTGGCGAGGCCGGTGCCGAGGACGACGGGCGTGAAGGCCTTCACGCGCGGGTCCGCGGAGAGGGCCCGGTAGACCGCTTCGGTCTCCTCCTGGGACATTTCCCCCGGGCCGCCCAGGACGTTCAAGTGGGCGTTGAGGAGCTGGATCTTTTCCTGGATTCGCGTGGTGAACCCCGTGGAGATGGCCAGGGCGATGATGAGGGCCATGACGCCGACGGCCACGCCGGCCACCGAGATGAGCGTGATCAGGGAGATGAACGCCTGCCTCCGCCTCGCGAAGAGGTACCGGCGGCCCACGAAGGTGGCGAGGCTCATGGGCTCTGGGGACGGAGGAGGGGAAAGAGGACCACGTCCCGGATCGAGGGCGTGTCGGTCAGGAGCATGACGAGCCGGTCCACGCCCAGGCCCTCCCCGGCCGTGGGCGGCAGGCCGTACTCGAGGGCCTGGCAGTAGTCCTCGTCGTAAGGCATGGCCTCCTCGTCCCCGTGGGCCTTCGCCTCCACCTGCTCCTTGAAGCGGCCGCGCTGATCGTCGGGGTCGTTGAGTTCGGAAAAGCCGTTGGCGATCTCCATCCCCGCCACGAACAGCTCGAAACGGTCGGCCGTGTCGGGCCGGTCCGGGCGGCGCCGGGAGAGGGGGGACACCTCCACGGGGTGGCCGTGGACGAAGGTAGGGTTCAGGAGCGTGGGCTGGACGAGGGTTTCGAAGGCTTCGACGAGGAACTTCTCGGGGGTGTCCGACTTGGCCGGGCTCATCCCGAGACGGGGGGTCCATTCGGCGCGGGCGGCGGGAGAGGCCGGCGCGTCCTCGGGCACTCCGCGCTCGGCGAGGGCGGTGCGGGCCGCCTCGCGGAGGTCCATCCGCGCGAAGGGGGGACGGAAGGAGATCTCCCGGCCCTGGTACGGGACCGTCTCGGTCCCCCGAACGGCCACGACGACGGCGTGGAGCATGGATTCCGTGAGGGCCATGAGGTCCTCGGCGGAGGCGTAGGCCTGGTAGAACTCCATCATGGTGAACTCGGGGTTGTGGGTCGTGTCGATCCCCTCGTTCCGGAAATTCCGGTTGATTTCGAAGACCCTGGGCATGCCGCCGACCACGAGCCGCTTCAGGTACAGCTCGGGGGCGATCCGGAGGTACAGGTCGCAGTCGAGGGCGTTGTGGTGGGTGACGAAGGGGCGTGCGGCCGCCCCGCCCGCGATGGGATGGAGCATGGGCGTCTCCACCTCCTCGAAGCCGCGGTCCGCCATGAAGGCCCGGAGGGCCCGCACCATCCGGGCCCGGGCCAGAAAGCGTGGCAGGCTGTCGGAGTTCATCATGAGGTCCAGGTGACGCTGGCGGTATCGGGCCTCCACGTCCTGGAGCCCGTGCCACTTCTCGGGCAGGGGTCTGAGGCATTTCTGCAGGGGGACCAGCCCCTCCACGAGGACGGTGAGTTCCCCCGTCCGTGTCCGGAAGAGGGGCCCCTCCACGCCCAGCCAGTCGCCGATATCCAGGAGGGACAGGTGGGCGAAGACGCCTTCGAGGCGTTGACGCTCGAAGAGGATCTGGAGCCGGGCCGTGCTCTCCTGAAGATGGCCGAAGGCCAGCTTGCCCATCTTTCGGAGGGCCACGAGGCGGCCCGCGACGCGGACCTGGGGGGGGCTCGCGGCGAGGGCCTCGGCGCTCTGGTCCCCGAAGCGGGCGAGGATTTCCACCAGGGGGTGGGTTGCGTTGTAGCGGAAGGGGAGGGCCTGCGGAAACGCCTCCTTCCACTGGGCGAGCTTGGCGCGGCGCTGGGCGATGAGTTCGTCTTCCAAGGGGGCTCCCGTTTCGGAAAGCCCTGATTATAGGCGGGAAAGCGGCTCGGGGTCAATCCTGGCGGGGCGCGCCCCGGATGGCGGGTAAGCCGTCCCGAATCGAAACGGGGCGCGCCAAAATGGCGCGCCCCGCTGGCACGGTTCGGGCGGAGGCTCAACCGGCCCGGAAGTAGAAGTAAATCCCGCCCCCACGCCCATCGATGACGTAGAGACTCACCGGATCCCCGGGCTTGACGTCTGCGGCGGCGGCCCGGTAGTCCTTGACGCTGGTTATGGTCCGCCCGTTCACCTCGGAGACGACCATGCCTTCGCGAAGCCCCTTGGTGTACGCGTTGGACTTCGGGTCCACGGCCGTGATCACGACGCCTTCCGCCTCCTGAGGGAGGCGGTACATGGACCGGTTCTGGGGCGTGAGGTTCTGGACCGTGATTCCCAGGGCGTCCTGGCTTTCCTTCTCCGGGCCGGGAGCGGCGGATTCCTCCTCCCCTTCCAGGCCCTTGGCCCGGTCGCCGAGGGTGACCTTGAGCGTCTTGCGGGCGCCTTCGCGGAGCACCTCCAGGTTGACGGTGCGGCCCGGCGGGTAGGCGGCGATCTTGTGCGGGAGCTGGCGGCTGTCCTTGATGTCCGAACCCTCCACGCCCACGATGATGTCGCCCTTCTTGACGCCGCCCTTGGCCGCAGGCGTGTTCTCGTCCACGCTCTGGACGAGGGCGCCGCCTCTCAGCTCCTGCTTGTAGGTCTTCTGATAATAGTCCCGCACGTCCTGGTCCACGGGGCCGACGCGCACCCCGAGGTAGCCGCGCTCCACCTTGCCCTTGGTCTTGAGCTGGTCGAGTTGGGCCTTGACGAGGTTGATGGGGATGGCGAAGCCGATGCCCTCCACGGTGCGGCCGCGGAAGTCGCTTCGGGTGATGGCCGTGTTGATCCCCACGGCCTCCCCGCGGATGTTCACCAGGGGTCCGCCGGAGTTGCCGAAGTTGATGGCGGCGTCGGTCTGGAGAAAGTCATCGAGGGAGCTCGAGGAGATCCGGCGGCCCTTGGCGGAGATGACGCCCACCGTGACGGTGTGGCTGTACATCAGCGGGTTGCCCACGGCCATGACCCAATCCCCCGGCCGGACCGCGTTCGAATCGCCCAAGGGCAGCGTGGGAAGCCCGGAGGCCTCGATTTTCAGGAGGGCGACGTCCGTCTCCTTGTCCTGGCCCACGACCTTGGCGTCGTAGTTGATGGTTTCGTCCAGCGTGACCCTCACCTTGCTGGCCCCTTCGATCACGTGGTTGTTCGTCAGGATGTACCCGTCGGGGCTGATGATGAACCCGCTGCCCCCGGCCTCCTCCACGGGAGGCGTGCCCCGGGGGATGGGAGGGTGGGGACGGCCGAAAAAGAACTCGAAGGGGTTCCCGAAGGGGTCCTGGGGGTCGTCGGGATCCTCCGACGAGGACGGCCCCTTGCCATCCTGGACGCTCAAGGCCGTGATCCCCACGACCGCTGGATTGACCCGCTCCGCCACCTCCGAGAAGCTGGGGAGGCCGGCCGAGGACGAAGCCTGGGGGGCCGGCGGGGCGGCGGTCGAAGCCGTGATGGCGCGGGCCGTGGAGGTGCTCACCCCGCTCATCTGAGCGATGCCGAAACCCACCAGGACCAGGAGGGTCCCCAGCGTCACCAGCATGAGGGTCTTGACGGTCTTCATACGGAACTCCTTTCCTGATCGGACTCGGGGTCGTCGTACCGGTAAATCTTCAGTTTGCGATGGAGGGTCCGCAGGCCGATCCCGAGCAGCCGGGCGGTCTGGGTCTTGTTCCCTCCGGTTTTCTTCAAGGTCTCGAGGATGGCATCCCGTTCCAGGGCGTCCAGGGGCTGGACGTCGCGCGCCGCGGGGGGGCGGGGCCCGGCGGAGAGGGCCGGTCCCGCCGGGGGTTCAGGGGACGCAGCCGGGAGTGATCCCGCGTGGGACCGCAGTTCGGGCGGAAGGTGCGATTCCCGGAGCTCGGTGTCGTGGCAGAAAATGACCATGCGCTCTATAACGTTTTTCAACTCCCGGACGTTCCCGGGCCAGGGGAAGGCCGCCAGCGCCTGGAGGACCTCCGGGGATATCCCCGTGATGGGCTTGCCGTATTCCCGCGCCAGCTGGGCCACAAAGGTGTGGGCCAGGCGGGGGATGTCCTCACCGCGCTCTCTCAGGGGGGGGATGCGCAGCTCCACGACCTTCAAGCGGTAGAGCAGGTCCTCCCGGAAGCGACCCTCTCCCGCCAGGCGGTGGAGGTCCCGGTTCGTGGCCGTCAGAATGCGCACGTCCACCGGAATGCCCTGGGTCCCCCCGACGCGGGTCACCGTTTTCTCTTCGAGTACGCGCAGGAGCTTGGCCTGGAGGTCCAGGCTCAGCTCGCCGATCTCGTCGAGGAACAGGGTCCCCCCGTGGGCCTGCTCGAACTTCCCGGGGTGGGCCCGGTCGGCCCCCGTGAAGGAGCCCTTCTCGTGACCGAAGAGTTCGCTTTCCATGAGCGTCGCGGGGATGGCCGCGCAGTTGATGGGAAGGAACCGCCCGCGCTTGCGGTCCGAGTGCTGGTGGATCGCGTTCGCGATGAGTTCCTTGCCCGTTCCCGATTCTCCGCGAATGAGGACCGTGGCGCGGGTGGGAGCGACCATGCGGATCTGGTCGAAGAGCTCGCGCATGGGGGGGGAGGAACCGACGATGTTCTCGAATCCGAACCGCTCGTCCAGACGGGCCTTGAGTTCGTCCACCTCCACGCTCAGGCGCCGGCGCTCCACCAGGGCCTGAACCCGGCGGCGCAGCTCGTAGAGGTCCACGGGCTTGGCCAGGTAATCGTCGGCGCCCACCTTCATGGCCTCCACCGCGGACTCCACGGAGCCGAAGGCCGTGATGAGCAGGACGGGCAGGGTGGGTTCCGTGTGCTTGACCCGCTTGAGGACCTCCATGCCGTCCATGCCGGGCATGCGGAGGTCCGTGAGCACGAGGTCCACGCCCCCCTGCTCTTGGAGGTAGCGCAGACCCTGCACGGGGTCCTGGTACCCCGCGACCCGGAATCCCACCTTCTCCAAGGCGCGGGTCAAGCTCCGGAGGTTTTCCGCTTCGTCCTCGAGGATCAGAATGGTGCTTCGTGTCATTCTGGCATACTCACCGTGCCTAGAGTACCAGCTTAGCAAGGCAAGTGCCAGCCGGAAGCGGAGGCCGCGACCCACGGGGACCGGGCAGGGGCCGCCCAGGCCCCGCGGGGGTTTCGCGGCGCGGTCCTATCCCTTCTTTCCCTTGGCGATGATGGACAGGCGCCCTCCCTGGGCTTTGGTCCTGGGCGTGTCTTTGTGGGATTCGGACAGGGCGATCTCGCCGCCCGCCATGGAGAGGCCGAGTTCGCGGCCGATGTGCCCGCCGATTTGGACGCGCCCTCCCACCATTTCTTCGCCGGCCTGGTCCCAGGTGAGGTCCCGGACCTCGATCGTGCCCCCGCTCATGCGGTACCCCGTGGAGTACCCGGCGTTCCCCCGGATGACGATCAGGCCGCCCACCATTCGGTTGCCCGCGAAATCGTGGGCGTTCCGCTCCACGAGGATCCTGCCTCCGATCATGGAGTGGCCCAGGTGGTTCTCCGCCAGGCCCTTGATGACCAGGTCGCCGCCCCGCATGCCCATGCCCGCGTAGTCCGCCACGTCGCCTTCCACGGTCAGGGTGCCGGATTCCATGTACGCGCCGGCGTAGTCCCCGAGGTCTCCCTTGACGGTCAGATCGAAACGCCTCAGGCCGGTCCCGAGACCGACGAGGCGGGCCCCGCCCAGGGGGGACAGGTCCAGGGTCTGATCCGACGCGAGGGTCTGGAAAACCGCGGAAAGGAAGAGCCCGCACTTTCGGGCGAAGGCGGGGTGGTCGCCCTCGGCCGCCACGGCGAGGAGCGCTTCCTGAAGGGAGGCCGCGGCGGCCCCGCCGGAGGGGAGAGCCGCCTTGGCGCCTTCGAAGTCCTTGGCGAGGCTCTCGGCGAAGGGGCTGTTCAGGTACGCGACGAAAACGTCTCGAATCGACATGATCTCCCCCTCCTCCGGATCACGCGGGCGCGTGCCAGGCGCGGAACGGATCGCGCACGTAGGCGTCGATGGACCGGGCCGCCTCGCGGCCCGCGCGGGTGGCGAGAATGACGGTGGCCGCGCCCGTGATGGCGTCGCCGCCCGCGAAGACCTTGGGCACCGTGGTCATGTAGGTCTCCCGGTTCACCTTGATGACCGACCCCCACTTGGTGGCGAGCCCCTGGAGGCTCGAGGGGATGAGCACGTTGGGCGTCTGGCCGATGGCCACCACCACGAGGTCGCAGTCGATGATGTAGTTGCTGTCGGGAATGGGTACCGGGCGCCGGCGGCCCGAGGCGTCGGGCTCGCCCAGCTGCATGCGCTGGACCTCCACCGCCTTGACGAAGCCCTTCTCGTCGCCGATGTACCGGACGGGCGCGGAAAGCAGGGTGAAGATGGCGCCCTCCTCTTCGGCGTGCTCGATCTCCTCGCCCCGGCCGGGCATCTCCTCCCGCGTGCGGCGGTAGACGATCTGGGCTTCTTCCGCGCCCAGGCGGAGGCTGATCCGCACCACGTCGAAGGCCGTGAACCCTGCGCCCACCACCACGGCGCGCTTCGGTTTCTTGACGGGGGTCCCGGCGTCGGGGTGGTTCCAGGCCCGCATGAGGTTGACGCGGGTCAGGAATTCGTTGGCCGAGTAAATCCCGTTCAAATTCTCCCCGGGGATGTTCATCATGTTGGGGTAGCCGGCTCCCGTGGCCACGAAGACGGCATCGAACTCGTCCAGCACCTCCTGAACGGGCATGGTCCGGCCCACGACCACGTTGCACTCGATCTTCACCCCCAGGGATTCCACGAACTCCACCTCCTTCTGGACGATGGCCTTCGGGAGGCGGAACTCGGGGATTCCGTACATGAGGACGCCGCCGGGCTTGTGGAGGGCCTCGAAGAGGTGGACGGTGTGGCCCATCTTGGCGAGGTCCGCCGAGCAGGACAGGCCCGCCGGGCCGGACCCGAGGACGGCCACCTTGAATCCCGTGGCGGGCTGCTTGCGCACGTCGCGGCGCCCGGCGTGGCCGAACTGCCAGTCGGCGGCGAACCGCTCGAGCCGGCCGATGGCGATGGGGTTCCCCTTGTTGGTGTCGTTGATGATGCAGGCGGCCTCGCAGAGGTTCTCCTGAGGGCAGACTCGGCCGCACACGGCGGGCAGGTTGTTGTACTTCCGGATGTCCTCCGCGGCCTCGGTGAACTTCCCCCGGCTGATGAGGCCGATGAAGGTCGGGATGTCGATGTGCACGGGGCACGCCACGACGCACCGCGGCTTGGGGCACTCGAGGCAGCGCATGGCCTCGTAGACGGCGTCGGCCTCGGAGTAGCCGAGGGCCACTTCATCGTAGTTCCGGATCCTCGCCTCCACGGTCTGGCAGGCGATCTCCCGGCGGGGCTCCTTGGAACGGGGGCGCTTCTTCTCCCCCTCCTTCACTCCGCCCAGGGCGGCGATGTCCACGGTCTCGGCCATGTGTTCCCCCTCAGCGCTTCAGAGTCTCGAGGTACAGTTTGCAGGACGGGCTCGCGGCCACGGCGCGGTGCTCCTCGTCCACGTAAACCTTCATGCGGCTGAACATGAGGTCCCAGTCCACCTTGTGGCCGTCGAAATCGGGGCCGTCCACGCAGACGAACTTGGTCTCGTCTCCCACGGAGATCCGTCACCCGCCGCACATCCCCGTGCCGTCGATCATGATCGTGTTGAGCGACACCACCGTGGGAACGCCCCAGGGCCGCGTCAGGTCCGCCACGACCCTCATCATGATGGGGGGGCCGATGGCCACGATGCGGTCCATCATCCTTCCCTCGTCGCGCAGCTTCTGGAGGGCCGTGGTCACGAAGCCTTTCATCCCGAAGGACCCGTCGTCCGTGGTGACGACGAGTTCGTCCGAGGCGCTCGCGAGGCGGTCCTGCCAGAACATGAGGTCCTTGCGCCGGTAGCCGATGATCGTCGTGACCCGGTTCCCCGCCTTCCGCATGCCCTTGCAGATGGGGTAGATGGGCGCCACGCCGAGGCCCCCGCCGATGACCACCACGTCGCCGTAGGCTTCGATGTGGGTGGGGGTGCCGAGAGGTCCCAGGACGGCGAAGAGGGAATCTCCCTCCTTGTAGTTCTGGCCCAGGTCGATGGTGGAGCGGCCCACCTCGAGGAAGACGATGGTCACCTCGCCGGTTTCTGGGTTCGAGTCCGCGATGGTCAGGGGGATGCGCTCCGAATTCTCGTCGTTCATCACCATGAGGAACTGGCCCGGCTTGTGGGCCTTGGCGATCCGGGGGGCGAGGATGTCCATCTCCACGACCCCGGTGGCAAGCACCTTTTTCTTCGTGATCGGATACATGGCGGCCCCTTCGCTACGAAAGTGACGGTTCGGCGGAAATCGTCGTGAAACCCCCACAGGAACTTGGGTGTGGCATTATAGTGCAGCGGAGGCGAGGGTGCAACAAAGCGGGAGGGTGGTGGAGACCCACGGCAAGTTCCACCGCGTCTGGGACGGGGAGAGGATCCTTCAGGCCTTTCCCGGGGGCCGGCTGGCCCTCTCGCGAAACCGGGCCAAGAACCTGATCGCCATTGGCGACCGTGTCCGGCTCAGGCCTCAGGATGACGGCACCGCCCTCATCGAGTCCGTGGAAGAGCGGGCCAACGCCGTCATGAGAAGGCTCTCCTTCTCGGGCGCCGAGCAAGTCATCGCCGCCAACGTGGACGTCCTGGCGGTGATGCTGGCCCCCAATCCCGTCCTCAACACGGGCCTCCTGGACCGGACGCTCGTGGAGGGCTCCCGCATCGGTGTCCCGGCGGCGATCCTCGTGAACAAAATGGATCTCCTGTCGCGCCGTGAGGTCCGGCGGACCCTGACTCCCTACGAGGCCCTCGGCTTCCCCATCCACCTCCTGTGCGCCAAGAGGGGCGAGGGCGTGGAGGAGTTCCTCGCCGCGGTCCGAGGGCGGTGGGTGCTCCTCCTCGGCCATTCGGGGGTGGGGAAGACAACGCTCGTGAACCGCGTGGCGCCCGGGCTCGACCGGACGGTGGGGGAAGTGGACCCCACCCGGGGAAAGGGCCGCCACACGACCTCCAACGCGTACGCCCACGGTCTGGCGGACGGGACCTTCCTCGTGGACACGGCGGGAATCCGGGAGTTCGGCCTGGCGGGAATGGGCTGGAGGGACGTGGAGCGCGCCTTCCCGGAGATCCATGCGGCCCGAGAGGGGTGCCGTTTCCAGGACTGCCGCCATCTCGCCGAGCCTCGGTGCGCCGTGCGAAGCGCCGCCGAGGAGGGGTCCATCCACCCGGCCCGGTATGAGAGCTACCTGACGCTTCTGCGGGAGGTGGAGGGCCAGGGGCGGGGGTAGGGGGACCTTGGGGCCCCTGGGAGAGGCGGACCGCGGCGCGGGAATCGGCGCGGGCGGGACCTCGCGCCCGGCGTCGGCCGGTCCCGTCCCGGATCTTCGGACCCTTCCCTCAATCGGCCATTTCGTGCTTGAGGTCCCTGGAGAGTAGCTCGCGCACGCCCTGGCCCGGGGGGAGGCCCTCGTAGAGCATCCGCTCGACGACGAAGGTGATGGGCATCTCGACCCCGTGGCGGCGGGCCAGCTCGGCCACGGACCGGGTCGTGGGAACCCCCTCCGCGACCGCCTTCATGGACCCGAGGATGGAGGCGAGGGGCTCGCCCTTTCCCAGCCGGTATCCGACCGTTCGGTTGCGGCTCTCCCCGCCGGTGCAAGTGAGGACCAGATCGCCCACGCCGGAGAGGCCCGAGAAAGTGTGCGGGTCGGCGCCCATGGCGATCCCCAGTCGGACGATCTCCCTCAGCCCCCGGGTGATGAGCGCCGCCACCGTGTTGGGGCCGAATCCGAGGCCCGAGGCCATGCCGCAGGCGAGGGCGATGACGTTCTTCACGGCCCCCCCGAGTTCCACCCCCGTCCGGTCCGTGCTGGCGTACCCGCGCAGGGGGGTGTGGGAGAGGAGGCGCTGGGCGCGCTCGGCGCCGGCGGGGTCGGGGGAGGCGAGAACCACCGCCGTGGGATCGCCCTGGGCCAGGCCCGCGGCGAAGGAGGGTCCCGAGAGGACCACGACGGGCCCGGCCTTTGGAGGCAGGTGCTCCTCGATGAGGGCGCTGACCGGAAGGAGAGTCTCCCTCTCGATGCCCTTGGAGGCCGAGATCACGAGGGTCTCCTTCGGGCACCGGGGTCCGATTTCGCGCCAGAGCGACCGCGTGGCCTGGGCCGGCGAAACGGAAATCCACGCCGCGGCGTCCCCGGGGGCTTCCCCGGGGTCGTGGAAGAGCCGGATGGACTCCGGCAGGAGGTGGCCCGGCAGGAAGTCGGCGTTTTCCCTGCGGCGGACCATGGATTCGAACTGGGCCTCTTCGTACACCCAGAGCGCCACGGACCCGCCCGCCCTCTGGAGATGGAGGGCCAGGGCCGTGCCCCAGGCCCCCGCTCCCCAGACTACGGTGCTGCCGGCGCCCTTCACGGCTCGCCTCCCGCCTCTCCCCTGCTGCCGGGGCCCCAGATCCGGGGCTCGGTCCCCTTCAGCAGACGGCGGAGGTTGGCGTGGTGGCGGGTGATGAGGAGGAGGCCCGTGGCCGCTCCGATCCAGGCCGACCCGGCCGGGTACCAGCCGAGGAGGTGATGGAGGCCGAGGATCGTGGCGCTGAAGGTCAGACAGGCCAGCACCGATCCCAGGGATACGTACCGCAAGAGGAGGATCTCCGCGACGAAAACGGCGAAGGCGGCGAAGGTCGCCGCCGGGGCCACGAAGAGGAAGGTTCCCAACCCGGAGGCGATGCCCTTCCCCCCCTTGAACCGGAGGTAGACGGGGAAGCAGTGGCCCACGACGGCCGCCGCCCCCGCCGCGGCGGCCACGAAGGGGGCCGTCCCCCAGCGGCTCCCGGCCCAGACCGACAGGGCCGCCTTGGCGAAGTCCAGGACCAGGGTGAGCGCCCCGAGGACCTTCCCCTGGGTGCGAAGGACGTTGGTGGCGCCGATGTTGCCCGATCCCATGGTGCGGATGTCCCCTCCGCCCCTCCAACGCGTGAGAAGAAGTCCGAAGGGAATGGAGCCGGCAAGGTAGCACACGAGGAGAATCCATCCGTCGCGCGGGGTCATCTCTCTCCTCCCAGAGGCCAGTGGCGCAGGACGCCGTACCGGGGACCGGCGGGGGTGAGCGTGCTGTGGAAAAGAGTGACGCGGTCGGCCTCGAAGGCGCCCGCATCGAAGGTTCTCAGGCCGCGGAGAAGGTCCTCCAGCCGAGGCTCCGCCGAGGGCTCTCGGAACCGCCCGAGGGTGAGGTGGGGCCGGAAGGGGCGCTCCTCCCTGGGGATCCCCCGAACCTGAAGGGCCTGCTCCAGCGAAGCCTGCAAGGCCGAAAGCCGGTTCGAGGGATCCTCCAGTCCGGCCCAGAGAACTCGGATCCTCGCGCCCGAGCGGAAGGCCCCGAGTCCGCGGACGGCGAGGGGGATGGGGGGGACGGAGGGCGCGATCTCATCCAGGGCCGCCTCGACGGCGGAGCGGGCCTGCGTCGTGAGGTCGGCGAAGAACTTCAGGGTCACGTGGATCTGGTGGGGCTCCACCCACTTGACCCGACCGGTGGATGGGGATAAATGTTGTATGACATCTGATAGGCTCCGTCGGACCCCCTCGTCGATCTCCACGGCGAGAAAGGCGCGCAGGGGCCCACCCGCCGACGGGGCGCGGGCATGGGGGGGCCGGGATCTTGGGTCCGAGGGGCGAACAGCCATCAGTCCAGCTCCACCGGATTCCAGGACGGCGCCGTGGACGGCTCCCGCGGGGGGGCGGCCTCCTCGCCCGTGAAAAGCATGGAAAGCAGGGGGTGGCGCAGGGCCATCGTTTTGCCCTCCCGCCGCACCAGGGCGGCGTCCTCCATCCAGTTCAAGTAGGATCGAGCCGCCCCGGTCGTGATTCCCAGGGCGCGGGCCGTTTCCCCCGCCGTGGCGGGGCCGCCCGCCAGGAGGTGGGCCACCCGAAGCAGGGCGACACCGCCGCGCGCCGCCGCCGCCCCGGTCTCCCATTCGTACGCCAGGTGGAGGGCCAGGAGGCCGGGCCGGGAGCCCATGTCGAGGTACAGGGGAGGGATCCGCCCGTCCGGTGCATGGTCCTCCACCTCCACCTCCGCGCCGGCCCCGCTGAGGGCTTGGCCCACCTTCCGCATCTCCCGGGGGAATCGGAACCCGACGGCCAGCCCGAAGGTCCGCGCGCACCCGGCGAGTTCCTTCCAGAGGTGCGGCCGCTCCCGCGTGCGGGCCCATCCGAGGAGGGTTTCCCCGCCGAGAAGGACGAGGCCTCCTCCGTCCCGCAGGGCCTCCGGCGGGGGCAGCGGCCGACGGCGGAGGTCCAGAACCTTCCACCCCGGAACCGATGGATTCGGGAATCCGTAGTCCCTCCGGACGAGGAGGCATCGGCCGCGTCGGGGGGAAGGGGCCTGGTTCATGGAACCATGGTACGGCGCGCCGCGTTCGCTGTCAAGTGACAATGTGCTGGCGCCGCTGGCCCACCCCTCCGGAGGCGCGGTACCCTGAGGGTCCCGTGGTACACTTTCCCTCGGAGCGGGCATGCGTGTCACTTTCCTGGGTACCGGTACGTCCGTCGGCGTCCCCATCGTGAACTGCCCCTGCAAGGTCTGCTCCTCCCCCAATCCCAAGAACCGGCGCCTTCGACAGTCCGTGTGGATCACGGGCGGCGGCGCCTCCATCGTGATCGACGCGGGAGCGGACTTCCGGGAGCAGGCCCTCCGGTTCGGCATCCGGCGGCTCGACGCGGTGCTCCTGACCCACCCGCACGCCGACCACATTTTCGGACTGGACGACACGCGCGTCTTCGCTTACTGGCAGCGGGCCCCCATTCGGGTCTACGGATCCCCGGCCACCCTGGAGGGCGTGCGCAGGACCTTCTGGTACGCCTTCGAGGACCTCCCCGAGGGCGGCGGGAGGCCCAAGCTCGACCTGGTCCCCATCCTCGGGCCCTTCGACGTGGGGGGGCTTCGCGTCGTTCCCTTGACGGGGGACCACGGAAGCATGGAGGTGACGCTCTTCCGCATGGGCCCCTTCGCCTACGCCACGGACTGCAAGCGGCTGCCGCCCGAGGCCGCGCAAGGCCTTCGGGGAGTGGACACGCTGGCCATCAACGCCCTGCGGTTCTCCCCCCGGCATCCGACCCACATGACCGTGGGCGAGGCGCTGGAGGCGGCCAAGTCCCTGGAGGCCCGCCGGGTGTATCTGATTCACATGGGCCATGAAATGGACCACGAAGCCCTTTCCACCTCTCTTCCCCCCGGTGTCGAGCCGGCCTACGACGGGCTGACCCTCGATTTCGACGGGGAACCTGCGCCAATGGAGGTCGAATGACAGCAATTGGGAATTATCCGGATCTGGTGGGCCGAAGGGTCCTCGTCACGGGAGCCTCCTCGGGCATCGGCCTGTCCTGCGCGCGCATGTTCCTGGAGGCCGGCTCCCGGGTCGCTCTGCATTGCCGGTGCCAGAGGGCCCCCGTGGAGGCCCTCTCCGCGCTCCACCCCGGAGCCTCGTGGGTCGTTCAGGCGGACCTCTCCCAGGAAGGGGGGTGTGTGACCCTCGTCCGGGAGGCCGCCGGGCGTCTCGGCGGCCTGGACGTCCTGGTCCACTCGGCGGGGATTTGGAACAGCGGCTCCATCCGGACCTTGAGCCGGGAAAACCTGGAGAGCATGTTCGCGACCAACGCCTTCTCTTCGTACTACCTCGCCAGGGAGTGCGCGGCGGTGATCGAGAGAGGGAGCCTCCTTTTCATCGGCTCCACGGCCGGCCAGCGCGGGGAGCCGGGCCATAGCCACTACGCGGGGAGCAAGGGGGCCGTGCAGTCCATGGTGTACTCCCTCGCCCAGGAGCTGGCCCCGGACATCCGCGTGAACCTCGTCTCGCCGGGCTGGGTCCGGACGCCCATGAGCGAGGAGGCCTTGAGGCAGAGGGAGGCGTCCATCGTCGCGGCGGTTCCCCTCCGGAGGGTCGCCGAATCCGAGGACGTGGCGGCGGCCGTGCTGTTCCTCGCCAGCGAGGCCGGACGTCATTTCACGGGCGCGGATCTGTGCTGTTCGGGCGGCGCCCTGCTGCCCATGCCCCGAGGTTAGCCCCGGCCGGAGCGGCCGGTGGAGAGGGAGATTCAGGGCTCCTGAGGTTGGCGCCCGGCGGCCTCCAGGTCGCGCACCATCTGCTCCACGTCCGCGCGCGTCGCGGGATCGAGGCGGGCCTTCAAGGCGCTCCGGAAAACCGCCAGGGCTTCCTCGGGGCGGTCGGCCTGAAGGAGGACGGCGCCCAGGGTCAGGTAATTGGGCGCGTACTCTGGGAACTGGCGGATTCCGGTCTCGAAGGTCCTCACCGCATCCTGCACGAGGTTCCGGGTCAGGTAGATATCCCCTTGGGCCTTGAGGGTGAGGGCGGGGTCGGGGCTCAAGCGCAAGGCGGCGGCGAAATCCCGCCGGGCGTCCTCGGGCCGTCCCTGAATCAGGTGGATCCTCCCCTGCATGAGATAGGTGTCCTGGTCGGCGAACCCCTCAGACAGGGCTCTCTCCAGGAGCGGGAAGGCCTTTTCCGGTTCGTTGCGGTCCAGGTGGTAGGCGGCGAGGGGGTTGAGCGCGTTCACCAGCCGCGGGGAGAGGACGAGGGCCCTTTCGTAGCACCGGGCCGCCTCGCCCGGGCGGTCCAGGGCGACCAGGGCGTGGCCCTTGGCGGCGTGGGCCTCCGCCATCCGCGGGGCGAGGGCCAGGGCCTTGTCCAGGGCGGGGAGGGCCTCGCGGGCTCCCCCGCTCCGGCGGAGGGTCTCCCCGTATTCGAACCAGCCCGAAGGATTCCCCGGGTCCTCGACGGTCACCGAACGGAACAGGGCCGCCGCCTTCTCCGAATCGCCCTGCCGGCGGAGGAGGCGAGCCCGGCCGTCCACCTGGAGTATCCCGGTCCGGTCGTGGGGGTCGGGCAGGTCCCTGGACAGCGCCTGGCTGGAGGGAACGGCGGCGTAGCCGAGCCCCCGCAGAGACGCCTCGACGCTCCCGGCGGGGGAGGACTCGGGGAAGGAGGGGAGCCGGTCGCGCACGCCTGCCGCTCCCGCCGGTGGGGAGGCCGAGAGGTCCCTCGTTTCCGCCGGATCGTCCCGGAGGTCGAAGAGGCGGTCCCGGGAGGCGGACCGGATCCATTTATACCTTCCGTCGGTGGCGGCGATCAGGGGGCTCCACCGGAATGCGTGGAAGGGGAGCCAGGTTTCGGCCAGCAGGATTCGCGAAGTCGGGGCCGCCTCCGAGAAGAGGTCGGTGCCGTCCATGGCCTTGGACGCCTCCGGAGCGAGGCCCAGGAGCCCCAGGAGGGTCGGGCCCACGTCCACCAGGGAACAGGGGGTCGCCCGCCGGCCCCCCTTGGGGACCCGCGGACCCGCGAAGAGTAGAGGCACACGGAGGGTGGGTTCGAAGAGCAAGGCCCCGTGGGTCGGCTCGCCGTGCTCCCCCAGGGCTTCCCCGTGGTCCGCCGCCGCCGCCACCAGGGTCCCGGGGGCCAGGGCAGAGAGGAGGCGCCCCACTTCTGCGTCCACGTATGCGGCGGCCGCGTCGTAGGGTTGGCTCGGGAAACGGGCCGAGAAAGCCTCGGGGCTGGAATATGGCTCGTGGGTGTCGAAGTAGTGGACCCACAGAAACAGGGGGCCGGCGCCACGGCTGGTCAGGATCGAGAGCGCGCGGTCCGTCACCTCCCCGGCATGGCGCACGAGGTCCGGACCCACCGCGTCGTCATATCCGTGAAAGCCCCGGTGGATCCCGAAGCGCCCCTCCAGGACGGCGCTGGCGATCACCGCCTCGCACCGGTAGCCCTTCTCCCGGAGCAGTTCGGCCAGGGCGGGCACCGAAGGGGCGAGGGTTCCGAGGCCGTTGTCGTGAAGCCCGGTGCGGGCCGGCCAGCATCCGGTCAGCAGGGAGGCGTGGGACGGGAGCGTCACCGGAGCGGGAGCCGAGCAAGAGAGGAAGGCGGTGCCCGACTCCGCCAACGTATTGAGGTTCGGAGCGGTGGAGGGGGGGCCGCCCCAAGGGGCGAGGCGGTCGGCGCGGTACGTGTCGAGGGTGATGAGGACCACGTCGGGGGAGCCGCCCCAGAGGGCCGTTCCCGACAAGAGGGCGAGGACCATGAGGAATCGAAGGCTCCGCACCGTGCACCTCCCCTCGAAGTCTACCACCCTGGCGCCTCGGGACCCAGCGCTCGGGGACCGCCTCCCTCGGCCCGGCGGCGCGTCGGAACTCTCTGGAAATCTTGACGTTTAACCACGCCTGGGCTACAATGGAGGGCCATGTTTGCCACGGGTGGAAGGGTCCTTTGCGCGGCGGTCCTGCTCGGGGCGGTTTCGTGCCGCCAGGAGCCGGTGCGGCTGGCCGCCATCCTCCCCCTCACGGGGCCCCAGGCGGCCTACGGAGAAAGCCTCGAGCGCGGAATCCTCCTCGGCGCCGAGGAGGTGAACGCGGCGGGCGGCGTGGGAGGCCTCCGCCTGGACGTGGCCCTGGAGGACTCGCGGTCGGATCCGGACCGCGCCGTCCGGCTCCTGGAAAGCTGGTCCGGGCCGGGGAGGGTTCGGGCCGTGATCGGCGGGGCCACCAGCGAGGAAGCCCTGGCGTTGGCGGCCCGTGCCGAGCCCCTGGGGGTCCTTGTCCTCTCGCCGTCGGCCTCCTCGCCGGCGCTGTCCGGCGCTTCCCGGTACTTTTTCCGCAACTGGCCGTCCGATGCGGCCGAGGCCGAGGCCGCCGCGGAGTTCGCCGCCTATTCGCTTCACGCCACCCGGGTCGAGGTTCTGGCGGAAGACAACGCCTACGGAAGAGGGCTGGCCGAGGCCTTCCAGCGGGCCTTCGAAGGGGACGGGCGCAGAGCCGGCCTTTCCATATCGGTGCCCGGGCAGGTCCCGCCACCCGCCCAGGGTCCCCCGGGTGCGGTCTTCCAGGCGATCTACCTGGCGGGATACAGCGGGGCGCTCCTCCCCGTCGCCGAGGGGCTTCGGCGGGCGGGGGACCGCCGGCCCATCCTGGCCTGCAGCGCCTTTGCCCGGTCCGACCTGCTCCGGGAGGCTCCGCCCTGGATGGAGGGCGTCTGCCTCCTCGGCCCTGGTCCCGTCTCCGCCGACGGAGGGACGGAGAAGGCGGAGTTCGCGTCGAGGTTCACGGCCCGGTGGGGGGAAGCTCCGGACGTCTACGCGTCCCACGCGTACGACGCCGTGCGGATTCTCGGCGCCGCCCTGGCCGCCTCTCCGGGAGGAGACGCCGAGGCCCTCCGGTCCGCCCTGCTGTCCCTGAAGGGATTCTCCGGCGCCGCGGGTCCCACATCCTTCACGGAACTCGGGGACGCCAGACGCGCCATCGGCGTATGGGTCTTCGACGGGGGGCGTCCTCGCCCGCTGAAGGCCGTGTCGGACCGGGTCCTTCCTCCCCTTCAGGATGAGGTGGCCCGCCTCCGGCTGAAAGGGGCCTGACCGTGGGACGCGTCCTGGCCCGGGAGGAGGTTCGGGACTACCGGCGCGCCTGCCGCGAGCGGGGGGAGAAGGTGGTCTTCACCAACGGGTGCTTCGACCTCCTGCACGCGGGCCACGTGCGCTACCTCAACGCCGCGCGGGGGATGGGGGACCGGCTCATCGTCGGGCTGAACTCCGACGATTCGGTTCGGCGGCTCAAGGGGCCGACCCGCCCCGTGACGCCCGAAGGGGAGAGGGCCGAGATCCTCGCCGCCCTGGCCGCCGTGGACGCCGTGGTCGTCTTCGGGGAGGACACGCCCCTGGACCTCGTGCGAGTGCTCCTGCCCGACGTGCTCGTGAAGGGCGGCGACTGGACCCCCGAGACCATTGTGGGGAGAGCGGAGGTGGAGGCCGCGGGAGGGGAGGTGATCTCCCTTCCCCTGCTCGAGGGGCGCTCCACCACGGGGCTCTTGGCTCGCCTGGCGGGGGGGGCACGTTGAACGGCCTCGTCCGCGCCTTTCTCGAGGCGCTCGACCGGGGGGCGGGAGGGGACGCCGGTCTGGAGCGGGCCCGCGGTGGTGCCCTGCCCTTCTTGCTGGCGGGCTGCGTCCTTCGCCGGGAGGGACCGCTGGTCATTCTGGTCCCCGCCGAGAGCCAGGCGCGGAGTCTCTCGTCCTCCCTTCGGGCCCTCCTCGGGGACTCGGCGGCGCCGGACTGGCTGCCCGCTCCCGACGCGGATCCGTACGAGGGGCTCTCGCATCACCCGGGCGTCCTCCTCGAACGCGCCGCCGTGCTCAGCCGGGCCCTCACCTCGACGAGGCCCGCCCTCCTCCTTTCGGTGGAGTCGCTTCTTTGGCGGGTGCCCCGGCCCGGGTGGTGGAGGAGCCACCTCCTCGTGCTCGAGCGCGGGACGGCCCTCGACCGGCGCGAGCTGAGGACGCGCCTGTGGGCCTCGGGGTACAGGACGGTGGATCAGGTGGGGGAGGTGGGAGAAGCATCGTTCCGGGGCGGCATCGTGGACCTGTTTCCTCCCACCGAGTCCCTCCCGGTCCGCCTGGAGTTCTTCGGGGACGAGGTGGATTCGGTCCGCTTTTTCGACCCCGTCTCCCAGCACTCGCTGGGCGAGGTCCAGCGATCGGTCCTGGTGCACCCCCTCACGGAAGGCGTGCGCGACGACGGCCTTCACGCGGCCCTCTCCGCCTCCCTCGGGGAGACGGGCGCATTCGGAGAAGTTCGCCTGGAGGGCCTCGCCCACGCGGGGACGTACCCGACCTACGACACCGAAGTCCGCGGAGAGGGCGCCTACTTCACGACGCTGGCCGATTTCCTGGGGCCCTCCCGGTGGGTGGTGGTCGAAGCCTCCATGGCGGTTCACCGGGCGGGGCTCCGCCTGTCGGACCTTCGGGACAGCTTCGTGCGCCACCGCCGCCCCCCGATGGTGGCGCCCGAGAGGCTCTTTCTCCGCACGGCCGATGTGGCCTCCGTCGCCCAGGGCCCCGGCGTTCTGGAGGCGGGCGGCGCCGAGCCCCCCCTCGAGGCGACCCGGCCGGCCCTTCGGCCGGGAGACCCCTTCGGGCTCCTTTCGGACCTCGGGGAATGGGTCCGCGGCGGGTGGCGCTGCATGGTCTTCCTGCAGGGCCAAGGGACCCTCCGGCGGCTCAAGGAACTGGCCTCGGGTGAGGGCCTCGTCGTGGAGGAGGGCCCCCCGGACTCCCACGACCTTCCCCCCGGCCTGTACGCCGCTCTGGCTCCCGTCGAGGAGGGGCTCTCCTTTCCGGGCCAGCGGATTCTGGCCCTCACCGAACGGGAGGTGTTTGGCAGGGGGAGGGCCGCTCCCGAAGCGCGCGCCCGAAAACAGGAGGCCTTTTCCACGGGGCTGAGGGACCTTAGGGTCGGGGACCCGGTGGTCCACGTGGAGCACGGGGTGGGGCTCTTTCAGGGGATCGAGACCCTGGTTCGGGACGGCCACCGGGAGGACTACCTGAGCCTCGCCTACGCCGGAGGGGGGCGCCTGCTCGTCCCGGTCCAACGCATGGACCTGGTGGAGAAGTACGTGGGGCCCGAGGGCTACGCCCCTCCCCTGGACCGCCTCGGAGGCACGGCCTGGCGAAAGAGCAAGGAGAAGGTGCGCAAGGCGGTCCGGGCCGTGGCCGTGGACCTCCTGCGCCTCTATGCCGTCCGGCGCACCATCGCCGGCCACGCCTGCGGGGCCGATTCGGCGTGGCAGGAGGAATTCGAATCCCAGTTCCCCTTCGACCTGACGCCGGACCAGGAGCGGGCCGTGGACGAGGTGAAGCGGGACATGGAATCGGATCGGCCGATGGACCGGCTGGTGTGCGGAGACGTCGGGTACGGGAAGACCGAAGTGGCCATGCGCGCGGCCTTCAAGGCCGTGAGCGAAGGGCTCCAGGTGGCGGTCCTCTGCCCCACGACCGTGCTGGCCCTCCAGCACGCCGAACGCTTCCGAGAGCGCTTCGCGCCCTTCCCCGTCCGGGTGGCCATGCTCTCTCGCTTCGTGGAAGCCCCCGAGCGCAAGCGGACTTTGAAGGAGGCCGCGGACGGGGAGCTGGACATTCTCATCGGGACCCACCGGATCCTCTCCAAGGACGTCCGCCTCCCGCGGCTGGGGCTTCTGATCGTGGACGAGGAGCAACGCTTCGGGGTGAACCACAAGGAGAAGATCAAGGCGCTCAAATCGAAGGTCCACGTGCTCACCCTCACCGCCACGCCCATTCCCAGAACCCTCCAGATGGGTCTTTCGGGCATTCTGGACATGTCCCTCATCCAGACGGCCCCCAAGGACCGGCTGGCCATCCAGACGTCGGTCCGGCCCTTCGACGCGGAGCTCGTCCGGGGAGCGATCCGCCGGGAACTCCAGCGCGGGGGCCAGGTGTTCTACGTTCACAACCGCGTGGAGACCCTGGCCGCCGCCGCGCGCAAGGTCCAGGAGCTCGTCCCGGAGGCGCGGGTCACCATCGCCCACGGCCAGATGGCGGAGAGGGACCTGGAAACGGTGATGCTCGGCTTCTTTCGGGGCGACCACGACGTCCTCGTCTGCACGACCCTCATCGAGAACGGCGTGGACCTTCCCCGGGTCAACACGCTGCTCGTGGAGGACGCCCACGCCCTCGGCTTGACCCAGCTCTACCAGCTTCGCGGCCGCATTGGCCGATCCGATCTTCCGGCGTACGCCTACCTCCTCACCCCCCCCGGCCAGGAACTGACGGGAGACGCCTCCCGCCGGCTGGAGACCCTCCAGGAATTCTCCGAATTGGGGGCGGGGTTCCGCATCGCCGCCGTGGATTTGGAATTGAGGGGCGCCGGGAATCTCCTGGGGGCGGACCAGTCGGGCCACATGGCGGCGGTCGGATTCGATCTCTACCAGCGCCTCCTGGAGGAGGCCGTGGCGGAGGCGAGGGGCGAACGACCGCTCTCGGCGGTGCGCTGCGAGATCGGCCTCGGACTGGACCTTTCGGTGCCCATGGAGTATATGGGCGAACTGAACCAGCGTCTCGCCTTTTACAGGGAGCTGTCCATGGCCTCGTCGGCCGGCGAACTGGGGCGGGTCGCCGCCGCCGCGGAGGATCGATACGGCCCCATGCCGCCCGAGGTCAAACGCATGGTGGAGATGACCCGTCTCCGGTTGTGGGCCGAAGGGTTGGGGATGAGGAGCATCACACGCCGGAACGACCTCCTGACCCTGGCTTTCGATCCGGCGGCGCCTCTGTGCGCCGCGGGTCTCGTGGCGTTCCTTTCGGACCGGAAGGGTGCGCGGATCGATCCGGGCGGCCTGCTGGAGGTACCCCTTCTCCCGCGGGAGGAAATCCTGGAGCTCCTGGACCGGGTTCTGACCTGCGCGGCGCCCGCCGAGGGGACGCCGGCATGAAGCGGCTCCCGATCCTCCTCGCGGCGCTCCTTGCGCTCCTGACTTTCTCGGCCTGCCGGAGGGATCCGAAGGCGGGCCTTCGCGAGGATCCCTCGGTTCTCGCCCTGGCGGGGCGTTTTCGCATCGAGGTGCGGGACCTGGAGAAAGCCCTCGCAGGACGCCAGGGCGAGCCTTCCGCCAACGCCCTTCTCGCGAGCCGGGTCCTGGACGGCCTCGTGGAAGAAGCCCTGATTCTCACCGACGCTCTCCCGGGACCTCCGCCACGGGTCCCCCAACCCCTGTGGGATTTCGGCTCGATCGAGCAGCGCGAAGCGGCGGTTTCCATGGCCTTGAGGCAGCGCGTCTACGGAAAGGTCAGCGTGACGCCGGGCGACGTGGCGGCCTACTACGCCGCCCATGCCCACGAGTTCAAGAAGGGCCCCGGGGTCCTCCTGAGGGAGATCCTCCTTCCCGGCGAAGCCCAGGTCAGGGAGGCGAAAGCCCTGCTCGCCCGCGGGCACTCCTTCGTGGACGTGGCCAGGCTCTACTCCCTTTCGCCCGAGCGGGGAGCGACGCAGTACTTCGAATTCCAGGAACTTCCCGATTACCTGCGGACGCCCCTCGCCCAGGCCAGGCCCGGCGTGCCCACGGGGCCCATCCAGGCCTCTTCGGAGTACTTTCAGATCTTCCTCGTGGAAAAGCGCTACGACTCCTACACCCCCACCCTCGACGAACTCGCCCCGCAGATCCGGCTCACCCTGGCGGACGAGCGCGGCGACCGGCTGTACCGCGAGTACCTGGCGGACCTCCGCCGGCGCTTTCCTCCCGAGGTGTTTTGGGCTAAACTTCCCTTCGCTTACGAGAAGGAGACACCATGAAGCGCGCCCTCCCAACCCTCCTCGCCGCCGCCCTCCTCGGACTTCCCTCCGCGGGCGCCGTCCTGGAAGAGGTCGTCCTCAAAGTCAACGACGCCATCGTCACGAAAGGCGAGTTCGAGAAGAGGCTCCTCAGCACCCTGGAGGGGCTCCAGAGGGAGTACAAGGGACCCGACATGGAAGCCCGGCTCAAGGAGGTTCCCCAGCGGCTTCTCGAGCAAATGGAGGAGGAGCTGCTCCTGGTGGAGAAGGCCCGCCAGCTGTACCAGGTGGACCTCATCGTGGACAACCAGCTCGAGATGTTCATGAAGGAGAACAAGCTGGCCACCAAGGCGGACCTCTCCAAGGCGCTCGAACTGGAGGGCATGACCCTGGAGGAGTTCCGAAAGCAGATGATCTTCGTCTACATTCCGGAGTTCATGAAGAGCCGCGAAATCCGGAGCCGCATCGCCATCTCCACGGAGGAGGTGGAGGCCTTTTACGAGGCCCACAAGAACGACATGGCGGGCAAGTCCCAGGTTCACCTCCAGGAAATCCTGCTCCCGAAGGAGCGGTACGGCGCGGAGCAGGCCCGCGCCGCGGCCGCCGAAATCCGCGCGCAGGTGGCGTCGGGAAAGGACTTCGGGGAATTGGCGCGGGCCTATTCCTCGGCCTATTCCCGAGGGGCCGGAGGCGACGCGGGCTGGTTCTCGCGGGAGGACCTGAGCCCGGAAATCGGTCGCGCAGTGTTTCCTCTCGCGCCGGGGGAGGTCAGCGAGCCGGTCCAGAGCATCGGCGGGTTCTACATCTTCCGCGTGTTGGAGCGCCGCGAGGCCAAGACGCCCACCCTGGACGAGGCGCGGGCCGCGGTGGTGGAGGCCCTGAAGGAACAGAAATTCTCCGAGGCCTACAAGGCGTACATCGCGGAGCTGAAGGCCCAGAGCTACGTCCGCGTCAACCCCAAGTACGTCTGAGACGCTCCTCGGGGAGACGTCCCGCGCGGGCCGTCCCCGGGAGGGTCATTCGCCATGCGGCTCGACCTGTTTCTGAAGCACTCCCGCCTCATCCGGAGGAGGAGCGCGGCCAAGGCCGCCGCCCTCGGGGGCGGAGTGCGGGTCAACGGGCGGCCCGCCAAGCCGGGTCGGGAGGTGGCGCCGGGTGACCTCCTCGCGCTGATGGACGAGGAGGGCGGGGCCCTGGAGGTGGAGATCCTGGTCCTTCCCCTGCGTCCCATTCCCAAGGGGCGGGAGTCGGAGTTCTTCCGGATCCGGCGGCCTTCCGAGGCGCTCCCGTGACGGACGGCGTTCTCCGGATCGGGCCCGTGGCCGTGGCGCCCGCCCTCGTTCTCGCTCCCATGGCGGGCCTGACCGACGTGACCTTCCGGCGCATGGTGCGCCGGTGCGGAGGCGTGGGCCTTGTGGTTTCCGAGATCCTGTCCTCGGAGGGGCTGGTTCGGGGCGGACGGCGCACCGGGGACTACCTCCGCATGGGATCCGACGAGCACCCCATCGCGCTCCAGATCTCCGGGGCCGATCCCGAGAACATGGCCGAGGCGGCCCGCCGCTGCGAGGCCCAGGGCGCGGACGTGGTGGACCTCAACATGGGATGCCCCGTCCCCAAGGTGACGAAGGGATGGTGCGGTGCGGCCCTCCTGAGGGAGCCCGTCCGGGCGGCCGCCGTGGCGAGGGCCGTGGTGAAGGCCGTGGCGATCCCTGTGACGGCCAAGCTGCGGTTGGGGTGGTCGGGATCGGAAATCACCTTCCTCGAAGTCGGGAGAGCCCTGGAGGAGGCGGGCGTCGCCGCCCTGACCCTGCACGCCAGGACCCGTGAGCAGGGCTACTCGGGCCGGGCCGACTGGGGCCGGATCGGCGAGCTCAAGTCCCTCGTCTCGGTGCCGGTGGTGGGCAACGGCGACGTGTCCACACCGGAGGAGGGGATGGACCTGTTTGCCTCCACCTCCTGCGACGGGGTCATGGTGGGCCGGGCCGCGGTCAAGAACCCGTGGATCTTCCGTCAGATCGAGGACCTGCGGACCAAGGGAGCCTACGCCGTGCCCGGCCTCCGCGACCGGCTGGACCTCGTGGAGGCTCATTTCGAGGACCTCCTCGAGATGGGGCCGCCGGGCCTGGCCCTTCATCGGATGAAGACCTTCCTGGGAAAATACACGGCCGGGTTCCCGGGCTCCCTCGCCCTCCGCCGGTCCCTCGACCGCTCCAAGAGCCCCGAGGCCCTCTTGAGGACCTTCCGAGAGTGGGCCGAGCCCCTCCGGCGGGACGCCCCCGCCCCCTCTCCTTGAGGCCATCCCGGACGCGGGCTATACTCTTCGCCTCCGCGAGGGATCGGAAGGGGTCATGCACGGCGGACAGGTCGTCCTCATCCTCGATTTCGGTTCTCAGTACACGCGCCTGATCGCCCGGCGCGTGAGGGAACTGGGCGTGTACTGCGAAGTGGTCCCCCACGACCGCCCGGCCGGAGAAATCCGTTCCCGGGCCCCCATCGGGCTCATCCTTTCGGGCGGCCCCCAGTCCGTTTTCGCGGAGGGCGCGCCCTTGCCGGATCCGGCCCTTTCCGGCCTGGGGATCCCCGTCCTGGGCATCTGCTACGGGATGCAGTGGATGGCCCACGCCCTGGGCGGCAGAGTGGTTCCATCGGGCCGCCGGGAATACGGCCCCGCCCTCTTCTTCGGAAGCCCGGAGAGCCTTCTCTTCCACGGGCCACCGGAGCCTCGGCCCATCTGGATGAGCCACGGAGACCGGGTGGAGACCCCTCCCGAGGGCTTTCGGGTTTCGGGGAGCACGGAAAGCGTCCCCGTGGCCGCCATGGAAGATCCGGATAGGGGCCTCTTCGCCCTCCAGTTTCACCCCGAAGTGACGCACACCGCCGACGGGCGGGAGATCCTGCGCCGCTTTCTCTTCGGCGTATGCGGGGCGCGCGGCGATTGGACCATGACCTCCTTCATCGAGGAGGCCGTGGCTCAGATCCGGCGGGAGGTGGGAGGAGAGCGGGTTCTCTGCGCCATCTCCGGAGGGGTGGATTCGTCGGTGGCGGCCCTCCTGGTTCAACGGGCCGTCGGGGACCGGCTCGCGGGCCTCTTCATCGACCACGGACTCCTCAGGAAGGGGGAGGCCGAAGCCGTTTCCAGCCGCCTTCGGGACGGGCTGAAGTTGGATCTGCGGAAGGTGGACGCCTCGGAGGAGTTCTTCTTGGCCCTCAGAGGCCTGTCCGATCCCGAGGAGAAGCGCAAGGCGGTGGGCCGGACCTTCGTGGAGGTCTTCGAGCGGGAGGCCCAGGCGCTCGGCCGGGTTCCCTATCTGGTGCAAGGCACCATCTACCCGGACCGCATCGAATCGGCGGCCGCCTCGTCCGTCGCCGCCGTCATCAAGAGCCACCACAACGTGGGCGGACTGCCCGAGCGCATGCGCATGAAGATCGTCGAGCCGATCCGCGACCTGTTCAAGGACGAGGTTCGCGAGGTGGGCCGACTGTTGGGGCTGGACGCCGCCTTCGTGGACCGGCATCCCTTTCCGGGTCCCGGCCTCGCCGTCCGGATCCTCGGCGAGGTGACGCGGGAGGATGCCGACCTCCTTCGGGAGGCCGACGCGATCTTCCTCGAGGAGATCCGCCGGGAGGGCCTTTACGGGGCCGTCTCCCAGGCCTTCGCCGTCCTCCTTCCCGTCCGCACGGTGGGCGTCATGGGGGACGCCAGGACCTACGACCGCGTGGCGGCCCTGAGGGCGGTGGTGACCGAGGACTTCATGACGGCCGACTGGTACCGATTCCCGCCCGACTTCCTCGGGCGCGTGTCGAGCCGCATCGTGAACGAAGTGAAGGGCATCAGCCGGGTGGTCTACGATGTGACCTCCAAACCCCCCGGAACCATCGAATGGGAGTGATCAGGATGGAACCCCGGAGCCCGAGAGCCCGTGAGCCCGTGATCGAGATGCGCATGCCCGCGCCCCTTCCTTCTGCGCGTCGCTCCCGGGACCGGTCCTCGAGGGCCCTGTGGGCGGGACTGAAAGGTCTTTGGGATCGAGGGTCCCATGACTGAGCGTCCGTTCGTCCACCTCCATCTCCACACCCAGTACTCCCTTCTGGACGGCGCCTGCCGGCTCGACGAGGCCCTCGCGCAGGCCGCGACGCACGGCTCCCCGGCCATGGCCATCACGGACCACGGGAATCTCTTCGGGGCCGTGAAGTTCTTCAAGCGGGCCCTCAAGGCCGGCGTCCGACCCGTCATCGGGTGCGAGGCGTACGTGGCTCCCCACTCGCGCTTCGACGAGGATCCTGCGGGTCCGGACGGAAAGCGCCCTTACTCCCACCTGATCCTCCTGTGCGAGAACCAAACCGGGTACCACAACCTCTGCAAGCTCTCCACCGCCGCCTTTCTGGAGGGCTTTCAATACAAGCCTCGCATGGACAAGGACCTCCTTCGGCGCCACCACGAGGGGCTCATCGCCACCTCCGCCTGCCTCGGCGGGGAGATCCCCCAGAAATTGAGGCGCGGGAAAGACGAGGAGGCGCTCCAGTCGGCGCTGGAATTCCGGGAAATCTTCGGCCCGGAGAATTTCTTCCTGGAGATCCAGGACCACGGCCTTCCCGAGCAGGCGGCGGTGAACGCCAAGATCCTGGACATCCACCGGGAGACGGGAATCCCCCTGGTGGCCACCAACGACGTCCACTTCCTGAGGAAGGAGGACTTCGGGGCCCACGACATCCTCCTGTGCATCCAGACGAAAACCACCCGGGAGGAGCGCTCCAAGTCGGGCAAGATGGCCTATACGACCGAGCACTACCTCAAGAGCCCCCGGGAGATGTGGGACCGCTTCGGGGACTGGCCCGAGGCCCTGGAGAACACGGTCAAGGTGGCCCAGCGGTGCCACTTCGCCTTCGACACCGAGTCCAAGCACTACCCGAAGTTCCAGGTGCCCGAAGGGGAGACCCTGTCTTCCTACTTCGAGAAGGTGGCGAGGTCCGGCTTCGCCAGGCGCAAGGAGCAAGGGCTGTTGAAGCAGAGGGGAGCCCTGGCGCCGGAGGAGTACGAGAAGCGCTTCGACCAGGAGCTCGGGCTCATCAAGAAGATGGACCTCGCGGGCTATTTCCTTGTGGTCTGGGACTTCATCCGGTACGCCCGGGAACGCGGCGTCCCGGTGGGGCCGGGCCGGGGCAGCGCCGCCGGCTCCTTCGTCTCGTACTGCATGGGCATCACGGACCTGGACCCCCTCAAGTACGGCCTGCTCTTCGAGCGTTTCCTCAACCCAGAGCGGGTCACCATGCCCGACATCGACATCGATTTCTGTATGCGCGGGCGGGCCGACGTGATCACGTACGTCACCGAAAAGTACGGCCGGGACAACGTGGCCCAGATCATCACCTTCGGGGAGATGAAGGCCCGCCTGGCGCTCCGGGACTCGGGCCGCGCGCTGGGCGTGCCCCTGGACAAGGTGGACCGGATCGCCAAGCTCGTCCCGGAAGACCTCTCGGCCACCCTCGAGACGGCCCTCAGCGTCTCGCCCCAATTCAAGGAGAGCTACGAGGCCGATCCCCAGGTGCGCGAAATGGTGGACATCGCCCGGCGCCTGGAGGGGCTCACGCGGCACGCCTCCACACACGCCGCCGGCGTCGTCATCGCCCCCCGGCCCATCACCGAATTCCTTCCCCTGCACAAGACCGCCGGGGGCAAGGAGGACATCACCACCCAGTACAGCAAGGACGAGATCGAGTCCCTCGGCCTTCTCAAGATGGACTTCCTGGGCCTCAGGACCCTCACCGTGCTGTACGACACCCTGGAATTGATCCGCCTTTCGGGGGGAGAGCCCCCCGACCTGGCCGCCATTCCCCTGGACGACCCCAAGACCCTGGAGCTCTTCGGCCGGGGCGATACGGACGGCGTCTTCCAGTTCGAATCGGGCGGCATGAAGGACATCCTGCGGAGGCTGGGACCCCGGCGGTTCGAGGACCTCATCGTGTTGAACGCGCTCTACCGGCCGGGGCCGCTGGACGCCGGGATGATCAACACGTATATCTCCCGAGCGAAGGGGCGGGAGGCCGTCGAATACCCCGTGAAGGAGGTCAAGGAGATCCTGGACGAGACGCTGGGCGTCATCGTGTACCAGGAGCAAGTCATGCTCATCGCCCACCGGCTGGCGGGATTCACCCTCGGCCAGGCGGACACCCTCCGGAAGGCCATGTCCAAGAAGGACGCCGCCGCCATGCAGGTCCAGCGGAAGCTGTTCCTGGAGGGCTGCGCCAAGCGCGGGGTGGACGAGGGGCGGGCGGGGGAACTCTTCGACCACATGGAGACCTTCGGCCGGTACGGCTTCAATAAATCCCACTCGGCCGCTTACGCGCTTGTGGCCTTTCAGACGGCCTACCTCAAGGCCCACTTCCCGACGCACTTCATGGCGGCGACCCTTTCGGCCTGGGCGGAGCACACCGACGAGGTCATGAAATACATGAACTCGTGCCGGGAGATGGGCATCCCTCTGCTCCCGCCCGACGTCAACCGGAGCCAGGTGGGATTCAGCATCGAGGAGGGCGCCATCCGGTACGGCCTCTCGGCCATCAAGAACGTCGGCCTCAACTCCGTGGAGGCCATCCTCGAGGCGCGGCGAAGGGTGGGGCCCTTTCCCGACCTCTTCCGGTTTTGCAGGGAAGTGGACCGCTTCCACGCCAACCGGCGGGTGCTGGAGAACCTCGTCCAGTCAGGGGCCATGGACTGCTTCGGGGTACCCAGGTGGGACCTCTTGGCCTCCCTGGACGCGGCCATGGCCTCGGCCGTCCGCTATCAGGAAGACCGTCTCCGCGGCCAGGCGGGCCTCTTCGGAGGAGAGGACTCGCCCGAGCCGGAGGCTTACACCCGAGGGACCCCGTGGTCCGACGCGGAGAAGTTCGCCCGAGAGAAGGAGAGCCTTGGGTTCTATCTGAGCGGCCACCCCCTGGTGGAGAAGCAGGAGATGCTTCGCCGCTTCGCCTCCCACCACATCGTGGAGCTTGCCGATGCCCCCCCCGACTCGGAGATCACGGTGGGAGGGGTGGTGGGCCAGTGGAGCCAGAAGAAAAGCAAGAAAGGGGAGATGTTCGGGCTCCTGGTCCTCGAGGACCTCGAAGCCCGGGTGGACGTTCTCCTCTTCAACGAGTGCTTCAAAAGGTATCAGGGGTCCATCGAAAAGGACGCCGCGGTCTTGGTCGTCGGCCGCATCCAGAGGGACCAGGACGGGAAACCGAAGGTCTGGGCCAACGCCGTCGTCCCCATGGACCGGGCGCAGGAGGAGCTGGAGCCGAAGGCCACGGGGGTCCTCGTGTGCCTGCCCGCCGCCCTGTGCGAAGATGAGGACTGGCTCCTCGACTTCGAGGAGAGGCTTCGCCGCCACCGCGGCGCCTTGCCCGTGTATGTGGACGTGGAAGAAGAGAGCAGCGTCACCCGCGTCCTGCTCGGCGGCCAGTTGAGAGTGAGGGGAGGGGCGGGCTTCATCGAGGACTTGGAGGGCCTGGTGGGCCGGGGGCGCGTGAAGCACTTGTTCCGGACCTTGACCCGCGGCGAGGGAAAGAGGAGGCCGAATCCATGAAGGACCCCCGCGAGTTCGAGCGGCCCATTCTGGAGCTCGAGGCGCAGATCGAGAACCTCGGCCTTTTCGGGGACGAAAAGAGGCGCGAAAGGGAGCTGGCCGCCCTACAGAAGAAGCTGGACAAGCTCCGGCGCGACACCTACGCCCGACTCACCCCCTGGCAGGTGGTCCAGGTGGCCCGACACCCCCAAAGGCCCTACACCCTGGATTACGTTCAGGCGCTGTTCACGGACTTCGTGGAGCTTCATGGAGACCGGGGGTACGCGGACGACCCGGCCATCGTGGCCGGACTGGCGCGCTTTCACGGAAAGTCCGTGGCCGTGATCGGCCACCAGAAGGGGCGGGACACCAAGCAGAAGATCCACCGCAACTTCGGAATGCCCAGGCCCGAGGGCTACCGAAAATCCCTCCGCATCATGAAGATGGCGGAGAAATTCCGCATGCCCGTCCTCACGTTCATCGACACCCCGGGGGCCTATCCGGGCCTGGATGCCGAGGAGCGCGGCCAGGCCGAGGCCATCGCCGTCAACTTGAAGGCCATGGCGCTCCTCCGGACGCCCATCGTGGTGACGGTCACAGGGGAGGGAGGCAGCGGCGGGGCGCTGGCTTTGGGCGTCGGGGACCGCGTCAACATGCTCCAGTACGCCATCTACTCGGTCATCTCCCCGGAGGGATGCGCGGCGATCTTGTGGAAGGACGCCCTCCAGGCGGAGACCGCCGCGACGGCCCTCAAACTGACGGCCCAGGATCTCAAGGGCCTCGGTCTGATCGATGCCGTGGTGGAAGAGCCCCCGGGAGGCGCTCCGGTGGACCCGCCCTCCGTCTATTCGCGCCTGGATTCGCTCCTCGAGTCGCAGCTGGCGGAACTGGAGGCCATGCCCGTGGAGGAACTTCTCCGGGGCCGCTACGAGAAATTCAGGGCCATGGGCGCCCACTCCGAGGCCGTGGAAGCGGGGGTACGAAAGGGAAAGTGAAGGGAGGCCCGCGCGATAAAACGCGGACTCGGGCCGGCGCACCGGGGATCGGGAACGTGACCCTTCGGTCCTTGACTTGGCCCCCCGGCTGACCTATGGTGCCCCTGTCAGGGGGGTTGGACCCGAATGGCCCTGTACCAGCTGCAGCTCGAAAACCAGGCCAGGCCGGTCTTTGGCCGACACGACGGGCCGCCCCTCCTCCTGCGGTCTCCCTGCATCGTCCAGACCGAGTACGGCCCCGCGCTCGCGGAGGTGCTCGAAACGAGGAATTTTCTCGAATCGTGCCTCCCTCCCGGCCAGATCCTCCCGGTGATCCGGCCCGCCAGCGAAGAGGACGCGAAGCGTCGTCAGAGGCACCGCCAGATCGAGCGCGAGGCGCTCATTTTCTGCAGGGACCAGGTTCGGACCCTCCGCCTGGAAATGAAGGTGGTATTGGTCCACATGCTCTTCGACGAGAGCCGGCTTCTCTTCGTGTTCACGGCCGAGAACCGCGTGGATTTCCGTGAACTCGTGAGGATCCTCGCTCACCAGTACCGCCTCCGAATCGAAATGCGGCAGGTGGGCGTCCGGGACGAAACCAAGCTTCTCGGCGGATTTGGCCACTGCGGCCGGCCCCTGTGCTGCGCCGCCCACCTTCCCCAGTTCTATCCGATCACCATCCGCATGGCCAAGGACCAGGGACTGAGCCTGAATCCCTCGAAAATTTCGGGGCGTTGCGGCCGGCTCATGTGCTGTCTCCGATACGAGTGCCCCAAGGGGAAGAAGGGTCCTCAGGCCGCCGCGCCGGAAGAGTGATCCCCCAGGAGCCGACCATGCCCGACCGGAAGTTGATCCGTCCGAATCTGCGCGACTACAAGAGCTACCGTCGCGAAGGCCGGGAAGTGAAGGAGGAAGAGGGGGGAGGCCTTCCCGCCGGCACCTTTTCCTCGGCGAGGCGCAAGCAGGTTCCCCCGGAGCAGACGAACGCCGAGAATTTCTACTACCTGAAGCAGATGGGCTCCAAGACCCCCGTGGTCGTGGTCCTGAACGACGGCGAGGAGCTCCACGGGTGGATCGAGTGGTACGACCGCGATTGCCTGAAGGTCCACCGACTGAGCGAGCCCAACCTTCTCGTCTACAAGCACGCCATCAAGTACATCTACAAGGAGCGAGAGGCATGACGCGTCCACGGGTGCTCATCACAACGGGAGATCCCGGCGGGGTCGGGCCGGAGGTCCTCTGGTCCGTCCTCCAGCCGGGAGACCTGCAACAGGCGGCTGAAATCACCGTCATCGGACCGCTCCGGTCCGTGGCCTCCGCCCCGGAGGGGGTCCGCTGGGACGACGTGGACCTTCCCGCGCTCCGGTTCCACAAGCGCCCCCATCCGGACAACGGCAGGATCTCGCTTCTGACCCTGGAGGAGGCGTGCCGGCGGATGGAGCGCAAGGAGGCGGACCTTCTGGTGACGGGCCCGGTTTCCAAGGAGGCCATCCGGCGATGCGGCATCCCCTTTTCGGGCCACACGGAGTACCTGGCCCAGTCCTTCCACTGCCGCACCTACATGGTGTTCTTCACGGGGGTCATGCCCGTGGCCCTCTTTTCCACCCACATTCCCGTCCGTGACGTGCCGGCGGTGTTGACGACGGAGGCTCTGGTGGACTTCGTGCGGGGCCTGGCCACGGCCTGGAACCGCCAGCTCAACGCCTGGCCGAGCTTCCGCATCGCCGGCCTCAATCCACACGCCGGAGAGGGAGGCCTCCTCGGCCGGGAGGAGCGGGAGGTGCTGGAGCCGGCCGTGGAAGCGCTCCTGGCCGAGGGGGTGGCCGTGGACGGGCCGGTCCCCGCCGACAGCCTCTTCCTCCGGCCCGACGGTCCGGACAAGATCGCCGTGGCGCTGTACCACGACCAGGGGATGATTCCGGCCAAGATGATGAGCCAGGGCCACGCGGTCAACTGCACACTGGGTCTGCCCTTCCTCCGGACGTCCCCGGACCACGGCCCCGCCTTTGACATCGCGGGCACGGGGCAGGCGGATCCGGAGAGCCTCCGCCGGGCGATCCTCACCGGTCTGGACCTCCTCAAGCGAAGGCGCTGACGTGCTGGACCTGCACGCCCTGCGAAGCGCGCCCGACTCCTTCCGGGTGGCCCTGGCCCGCAAGGGCGTGCCGCCGGAAGAGGTGACCGCCCTCCTCGAACACGACGCCGCCCGCCGGGAGATCCTCGTCCGGGTGGAGGCCTTGAAGGCCCGCCGGAACGACGCGAGCCGCCAGATCGGACAGCTGAAGAAGGCGGGGGAGGATACGGGGGCCCTCCAGGCCGAGATGCGCGCCCAGGGGGACGAAATCCAGGCGCTGGACCGGCGGCTCCAGGAGATCGAGGCGGAGATCCAGGGGCGCCTACTGAGCATTCCAAACAGGCCCCACGCTTCCGTGCCGGACGGGGCCGACGCGTCATCGAACGTCGTGGTCAAGACCTGGGGCGACGCTCCCCGGCTGGATTTCCAGCCGCGGTCCCACGAGGAGATCGGCCTTCGACTGGGCATCCTCGACTTCGAGAGGGCGGCCAAGCTGTCGGGCTCCCGGTTCGTCGTCTACCGGGGGGCGGGGGCCCTTCTGGAAAGGGCCCTCATCTCGTTCATGCTGGACCTCCACGTGACCCGCCACGGCTACACGGAGGTGATTCCCCCCTACCTCGTCAAGGCGGAGGCCCTCGTGGGAACGGGGAACCTCCCCAAGTTCGAGGCCGACCTGTTCAAAGTGGACGGGGGAGACTTCTACCTCATCCCCACCGCCGAAGTCCCGGTCACCAACCTGCACCGGGACGAGATCCTGGAGGAGGCGGACCTGCCCCTCTCCTACTGCGCCTTCACGCCCTGCTTCCGCTCCGAGGCGGGCTCCTACGGCAAGGACGTGAAAGGCATGATCCGCCAGCACCAGTTCCACAAGGTCGAACTGGTCAAGTTCTCGCGACCGGAGGAGTCCTACGAAGAGCTGGAGCGCCTCACTTCCCATGCCGAGGCCGTTCTGGAGGCCCTGGGCCTTTGCTATCGCCGGGTGCTCCTCTGCGCGGGGGACATGTCCTTTTCCTCCGCCAAGACCTACGACCTGGAGGTTTGGCTGCCCTCCCAGGACTGCTTCAGGGAAATTTCCTCCTGCTCCAACTTCGAGGATTTCCAGGCGCGAAGGGCCAACATCCGTTTCCGGCCCGCCGGGGGAGGAAAGCCCAGGCTCGTCCACACCCTGAACGGATCCGGATTGGCCGTGGGCCGGACCTTCGTGGCACTTCTCGAGCAGTTCCAGCGACCCGACGGGTCCGTGGAAATCCCCAGGGTGTTGCGCCCCTACTGTGGCGGAAAAGACTCAATTGAGGTTGACAGGTCCTAACCGCCCGTCCCAAAATACCATCTGGAGCGGCGGGTTTGTTTCGCAGTAATGAAATCAGTGTGTCCAACATGAGGAAAGGAGGAATCAGCATGAAGCTCAGAATCGCAGGCGTGGCGCTCCTGGTGCTCGCCCTGGCGGTGTCCGGGGCGGTCTTCGCCCAGGGGAACACGGGCGCCCTTTCGGGCCGGGTCCTCGACCAGGACGGCAACCCCATCCCCGGGGCGTCCATCGAAGTCACGTCCAAGTTCCTTCAGGGGCCCCGCGGCACGGCGTCCAACGTGCAGGGCGAGTTCCTCATCCCCTACCTCCCTCCGGCCAACGATTACCGCATGGTCGTGGAGGCCGTGGGATTCAACAAGATCATCCAGTCCAACGTGACCATCAGCCTGGGCAGCACGACCACGCTGGAAGTGACCCTCATGAGCGGAGGTGAGGAAGTCACGGTCACCGCCCGTCCCCCGGCCGTGACCCTCAAGGAAACCAAGATCTCCACGAACCTGACCCAGGAAGAGATGGAGATGATCCCCATCGGCCGCCAGTACCAGGACACCCTGTACCTGGCCCCCACGGTCGTCTCTTCCGGATCGGGCGGCAACCCCGGCGTGGCCGGCTCCACCTCCTCCGAGAACATCTTCCTGGTGAACGGCCTCAACACGACGGACCCCGTCACGGGAACCTTTGGGACGAACCTGAACTTCAACTTCATCCGCGAGATGGAAGTCGCCACGGGCGGCCTCGACGCCGAGTACGGCGCCTCCACGGGCGGCCTCTTCAACGTGCTCACCAAGAGCGGCTCCAACGAGTTCCACGGCGAGGTCTTCGCCTACTACACGGACGATTCCTTCACGGCCAACGCCCACTCCACCGACCTCTCCGTCAACAGCCCTCAGCCCTATCACAACTACGACTACGGCTTCGACGTGGGCGGCCCCATCGTCAAGGACAAGCTCTGGTTCTTCGTGGCCTACAACCCCTCCCTGTTCACGCGGCACCACGAGGGCGTGTCGGTCCTCACCGCCGTGAACCCGTACCATCCCGCCTACGGCTCCACCCTGGACATCCCGTACAAGTACGACGATCTGAGCCGGAACTGGTTCTGGTCCACCAAGTTCAACTACCGCGTGAACGAGAAGCACAACCTCGAGCTGAGCATCTTCTCGGATCCCTCCCACATGTGGTACAACGAGGGGTACACGGACACCCTCGACCGCCGCTCCTACATGACCCGCCGCTATCAGGGCGGATACAGCGCGGCCTTCAAGTGGTACGCCACATGGTCCTCCAACTTCTTCATGGACTTCGGCATCGGCAAGACCCACTCCCGCCTGGACATTCTCCCCTGGGACAAGGCGGGCTACGGCCGTCCCCAGATCGTGAGCTTTGACTATTCGCCCAGCCTCAGCATCGGTGGCGGCATCGGCAACTACATCTTCGACGACCGCGACACGGACCAGTACCAGGTCAAGATGACCTATCTCTACAAGAACCACGAGATCAAGTTCGGCGGCGACTACGAAGTCCTCAAGTGGGACTCCTACAGCAACTACACCGGCGGCCGCCTCTGGTACGTCCAGTACAACCTCGCGAACCTCAACCCCGCCACGGCGAACCCGGCGGACTACTACTACTGGATTTTCCAGAGCGTTCAGAACCCGAACTACAACGAGAAGGGCTACTACACGGCCCTCTTTGCCCAGGACAAGTGGTCCGTCACCGACAACGTGACGCTCTCCTACGGCCTTCGCTATGAAAAGAACGAGATCAAGCCGGGCAACGGCGGCCAGCAGCTCTCCCTCGACTCCTGGTCCCCCCGTCTGGGCATCTCCTACGACTTCATGAAGAACGGCCGATCCAAGATGTTCCTCAACCTGGGCCGCTTCTACCAGCGCCTCCCCATCGCCCTGGCCAACTCCATGGATCCGGGCCACGCCACGTACCAGGACGTGTACCGCGGATACCCCAAGAGCTTCTGGTACCGCAACACCTACGGCGCCATCCCCACGACCATCCTGGACGGCGTGAAAAACCAGTACACCGACGAACTCGTGGCCGGGTTGGAGTACGAGATCAAGCCCGACCTGACCTTCGGCTTCCGCGGCGTCTTCCGTGAGCTGGGACGGGTCATCGAGGACGTGGGCTACATCGACGCCCACGGCGGCATCTCGTACATCGTCATGAACCCCGGCGATCAGTGGCCGGCGGGCATCATGGACGCGTGGGCCTCCGCCGTCCCCGATTACGAGCGCTTCCCCAAGCCCATCCGAAACTACCAGGGCTACACCTTCACGCTCAACAAGCGGTTCTCCGACAACTGGTTCCTCAACGCCAGCTACACCCTGTCCTTCCTCAGGGGCAACTACGAGGGCGGCTCGGGCGGTTACAGCCTCGCCGGCCTCAACCCCGGCGCCTCCAGCGCCTACGACATCCCCGAGTCGATCCTCATCAACAACCGCTACGGCTGGCTCCCCCAGGACCGCCGCCACCAGCTCAAGATCCAGGGCTCCTACCGCTTCGATTTCGGCATGGTCCTCGGCGCCAACTTCATCTACCAGTCGGGCCGGCCCTTCAACAAGCAGATGGGCTACCCGAACTACGAGGCCGGGTACGGCACGGTCCTCGTCGCCGAGCGCGGTTCGGACCGCCTGCCCGGCACCTGGCAGCTCGACCTCCACGCCGAATACACCTTCAAGCTCTGGAAGACGAACCTGGCCCTCTTCGCCGACGTGTTCAACGCCACGAACCGCCAGACGGCCACCGCCAAGTACCAGACCTACTACCAGACGCCCGACTACCTGAGCGACATCACCAGCGGAAACCTCCGCCGGGACACCAACTGGGGCAAGACGTCCGCCCGCCAGGGCAGCCGGAACGCCCGCCTCGGCGTGAAGTGGACCTTCTAATTCCGGTTTGAGTCCTTAAGGACCCGTCGGGGACCCCGGGTGACCGGGGTCCCCTTTTTTTGGGCCATATTCCCCGGATGTGTCGGAAAAGACACAGGGGGTTGACACGGTGGTTTTCTTCCATTACCTTGACGGCATTGGTACGAAAGGAGGTGATGCGGAGGAGGGTAAGTCCTTGAGTTTTAGGAGGTTTCGAAAACTTCAGAGGTTATGGAGGTGACCATATGAGGAAAGCACTCAAGTGGGGTGCCCTGGCCGTGTTGGCGCTCAGCCTCACGGGCTTTGCCGTGTTCGCCCAGCAGGGCGGCGGCATGCAGGGCAAGGTGACGGATGAGGCTGGACAGCCGGTGATCGGGGCCACCATTCAGGTGAGCGGTCCCAACCTGCAGGGCTTCATGGGAACGGCCTCGGACACGAACGGCCAGTACGTCATCCCGTTCCTGCCCGTGGGCAAGGGCTACCAGGTGAAGGTGGAGGCCCCCGGCTACAACACGGTGGTGCGCAAGGGAATCGAGATCCCCCTGGGCACGACCATCAGCCTGCCCTTCACCCTGAGCCAGGGCAAGACGGAGATCGTGGTCACGGCCGCGGCCCCGGTGATCGACACCAAGCGGACCGAAGTCGGCGCCAAC
>Ga0073934_10001612_pt1 | contig 52591 bp, 42 predicted proteins | sample LarsenN4metaG_FD_76834 | JGI IMG/M metagenome (GOLD analysis project Ga0073934, IMG submission 76834) | Hot spring sediment bacterial and archeal communities from British Columbia, Canada, to study Microbial Dark Matter (Phase II) - Larsen... ...
ACCTGGCCGAGCTGCGCGTCGGCGATCGAGATGTCGGTGTAGTAGCGCGCGCGGTGGTCCCGGGTTTCCGGCGTGTCGACGAAGGTGGGCGGCAGATCGACGCGCGCCGGGTCGTAGCCGTTGATCTCGGGCCAGTAGACGTGGGGGCTGTGACAGCCGACAACGAGACACACCGGGGACTTGGTATCCGGGCGGTCCGCCAGCCAGCGGTCGAGCGCCGACGGATCGAGGTCGTTGTTGAGCGGCCCGCGCCGGATTTCGCTCGGGATGAACTCCATCTCCCGGTAGTTGGCCGCGGGCAGGAAGTGGCTCTTGCCAAAATGCGCCACCCGATAGCCTCGCTGCGCCAGCAGCCGGGGCAGGGTCGGCGTGCCGGCTTTCTGCTGGGAGTGGTTCGCTTCGGCGCCATTGCGGGCGGGCATCAGCCCGCTCATGAGCACGGCTCGCGACGGCACGCAGGAGGGCGACGCGCAAAAGGCGTTGGAGAAGGTCACGCCGGCGGCGGCAAGCCGCTCCAGGTTCGGAGTCCGGACAGCGCGATTGCCGTACAGCGGAGAATCGCGCCAACCGTGGTCGTCGGCGAGGAACAGGACGATGTGGGGCGCCGTCTTCCCCGCCCCGCGCAGCGCCGCGGGCGCGGCGCCGAGGAACGTCCGCCGCCGCATGCCTATTTCCTGGTGATGCCGTGATACGGGACCTGGATCGACAGCGGTCCGGCCCACTCGTTCGGGACGTCGAGTCCAAGGCACCAGAGCACGGCGTTCAGACTCAGCCGCTGCACGCTTTCCACGGCGAAATCCTCGGGATGGCCGAGAGTGGTGAAAAACACGCGTCCGCCGTAGCGGTTCTTCCAGGTCCAGGCGACGGGGTTGACCTCGGCCGGCTTGTTCGGATTCACCGCCGTGCCTTCCAGCAGGCGTTCCGCGTCGGCGGGGGGCCACTTGGGCAGCACGCGATACAACCAGGAGCGGACGTGGAACTCGCGGGCAACGCCGCGCAGAATCGGGTGGCTGGAAGCGGCGGGGATCACGCGCACATCTGTGCTAGCGTTGTGTCCGAAATGAGTGTGTCCGTCGGCGCCCCATCCGGGCGGAGCGCCGAACGCCTCGCTTGCCCACGCGTTCCAGGACTCGAGCGGGTGGCCCTTGGGGTAGTTGAAGGAATGCGACGAGGTCCGGAAGCCCATCATCGGCCGTCCGGACTTCATGTAGCGCTCGATGAAGGCCACCTGCGCGGCGGGGAGCCTGCGCCAGCGGAGAAAGAAGACGGCCAGGTCGGCGCCGTCAAGCGCCTCCAGCCCTGGGATGTCCTCTTCGGCGTTATGGTCCGGAAACGACTTCCTAACGGTGCAGCGCAACGCGTACCGCTTTTCGAGCGCGGCGGCCAGCAGGGGCATCGTCTCCTCGCCGCCATACTCGTGGTCGCCGCACACGAACACGACGTGTTTGCCCGGAGCGGCGAACGCGGCCGATCCCGAGCCGGCCAGCAGGCTTCTTCGCGTGATCATCGAATTTATCGTACACCCCGGTGAAAGCGCGAGCGGCGGAGAGCGTCTATACTGATCCCTCAGATGCTCTCCCGACGCAGTCTTCTCGGCACGCTCGCCGCACCGGCCCTCGCCGCCCCGACTCGGCGCCCGAACTTCCTGATTATCCTCTCCGACGACCATCACTGGCAGTGCGTCGGAGCGGCCGGCAATCCGCATGTGAAGACTCCGAACATCGACCGCCTGATGGCGCGCGGCGTGCGCTTCTCCGACGCCGTGATTTCGACGTCGCAGTGCGCGCCCAGCCGGGGCATCCTGCTGAGCGGACTCGAATCCTATCAGACCGGACTTGAGAGCAACGGCTACACGACGTTCCGCCACTGGAAGGGTCGGACGGCGCCGGAGCAGCTCAGGCGATCCGGCTACGACACGATCCTGGTCGGAAAGTGGCACATCGACGTCACGCCGCGCGAGTGTGGGTTTTCCGAGGCGCCGCTGTGGCTGAAGCCCGCCTCGAGCAATTACGTCAACCCGCAGCTGCGCCAGGGGCTCGATGGCGCGGACCAGGAGGTCCAGGGTCACATCACCGACCTGTTCACCGAGGCGGCGGAAGCCGCGCTCCGGGACCGGAAGAACCCGTTCCTGCTCTGGCTCTCTTACACCGCTCCGCACACGCCGTGGAGCGAGCCGGAGCGGTATCGAAAGCCTTTCGAGGGCCGGAACGCCGAGCTGGCGCCGCCGGCGTGGCCGAAGCCGACCCCCGAGGAGGCGGCGCGCGTCGCCGCCCAGCGCGCCGGAGCCGCCAAGGCGGGAAAGAAGAAGGGAGGCAAGAAAGGCGGCTTTCCAGACACGGGCGGGCGCGGCGGCGCGGTTTTCGACTGGGAGACCTACTACGCGGTGATCCACCACCTGGATGAAGGCGTAGGCAGGGTGATCGCCGCGCTCGAGCGCACCGGACAGTGGGACAACACGCTGGTGGTGTTCCTGGGAGACAATGGATACCTTTGCGGGGCGCGGGGACTTCAGGGGAAAGTGTATCCCTGGGACCAGTCGATCCGGATCCCGTTCACGGTAAGCGGAGGCGTGGTGAAGAAACCGGGGGTGAGCGACGCGCCGGCGGCTTCCGTGGACGTGCCGGCGACGCTGCTCGACTACGCGGGAGTGAAACCATCGCACCGGATGGCGGGCCTTAGCCTGAAGCCGGTGGTCAACGGCGGCCGCTTCGGCCGCCAGGAGAACTTCTCGTCGTGGAACGACGGACGGGTGGAAGCGCTGTTTGCGGGGGTCGCAGTGGAGCCGTATCGCGCCGTGAGGGGAGGCGGCTGGAAGTACATCCTGTGGGAGTCGAGGAAAGAAGCGCTGTACGATCTGCGGACCGACCCGGCGGAGGCGCGCGATCTTTCCGGGGAGGCGTCGCAAGCTCCGGCTCTGGCGCGGATGAGGTCGGCGCTAAAGAGGCGAATGAAGGAGACGGCGGACCCGGCCGCGGGTTGGCTGACCTGATCCGCGCCGCCGCTGGACGAGCAGACCAACCGTATTGTCATGCCCGCGAATCTGATCCGAGTTCTGCTCCTGGCGTGCGCGGCGGCGGGATGCAGGTCCTGCCGTTTCGAGGCGTGATCGCGGCCGCGGTCCGCGACCCGGGGCTAGCCGATCCCCATGCGTTCGAGTTTGCGGTAAAGGGTTTTGCGTTCGATGCCAAGGATGCGCGCGGCGCGGCTCTTGTTGCCGTTGGTCGCCGCCAGGACGCGCCGGATCTGTTCGGTCTCGGCGTCGGCCAGCGTCTCGGAGCCGGAGTCCCGGGGTTCGGTCGACTCGATGGCTTCGCGGACCGCTTCGGCGGTGATCCGGTGATCGGGCGCGAGGATGGTCAGCTTCTCCATCATGTGCTGCAACTGCCGGACATTGCCTGGCCAGGTATAGGAATTCAGTTCGTTCAGGCCGGTTTCGGCCAGGCGGGTCTGAAGGCCGTAGCGCTCGTTGTACCGCCTGAGGTAGAAGCGCGCCAGGTGCTCAACGTCGCCCGCGCGTTCCCGGAGGGGCGGAATGGTCAGCCGGACGACGTTGAGGCGGAACCAGAGATCCTCCCGGAACTTGTCCTCGTCGACGAGCTTGGCGATGTCGCGGTGGGTGGCGGCGACGATGCGGACGTCGACCTTCCGCACCTTGTCGGTGCCGACGGGCCGGACCTGCCGTTCCTGGAGGAAGCGGAGGAGCTTGGGCTGAAACGCGGCGTCGATGTCGCCGATCTCGTCGAGGAAGACGGTGCCGTGGTTGGCGGCCTCGAGGAGGCCGGCGCGGTCGCGGTCGGCGCCGGTGTAGGCGCCGCGCACGGCGCCGAACAACTCGCTTTCGAGAAGAGAGGGCGCGATCGACACGCAGTCGACCGGCTGGAACGGATGCGCGGCGCGGGGACTCATGCGGTGGATCATTCGCGCCACGAGTTCCTTGCCCGTGCCGGTTTCGCCTTCCAGCAGCACCGTGGCGTCGGTGGAGGCCACGCGGGCGATCTTCTTATACAGGTCCACCATCGTGGCCGAGAAGCCGATCATCTCGGTCTCAGGGATCTGATCGTCCTCCTCGGCGACATCTTCTTCCGGACCGGCGACCGCCGCCTCGGCGCGCCGGACCGTGTTGAGCAGGTCGTCGAGTTCGAACGGCTTGGCCAGATAGTCGAAGGCGCCCCTCTGGGTCGCCCGCATCACGGTTTCCATCGAGCCCCGGCCGGTCATGAGGATCACCGCACAATTCGGGTTGGACCGCCGCGCCGCCTCGAGCACGTCGAGCCCGGTCCGGTCATCGAGATAGATGTCCGACACGACGATGGGAAAGGAGCGCGCGTCCAGCCGCGCCATCGCCTCCCGGGTCGAGGCGACCGCCTCCACTTCGTAACCCTCGAGTTCAAGGAAGCTGACCACCGTCGACCGCACCGCGCCGTCGTCTTCGACCACAAGAAGTGGATTCATTTTCTTTGCCTCAGACATCTCGGAAGGGACGCGCGTCTTCAGGTTCGTTCGCCGGAACGGCCGCAGAAACCTGCCCGGGAACGGCCGCCGGTACCACTATGGTAAAACAGGAACCCTGCCCGGGAGAACTCGTCACTTCGACCTTCCCTCCGTGGTGACTCACAATCTGTTCGACTATAGATAACCCGATTCCGGTTCCCGTCTCTCCGCTTGCTTCCGCTTTTTTTGTGCGGTAGAAGCGCTGGAAGATGTTTTTCAGCTCCTTTTCATCCATTCCGATGCCCTGGTCGCGCACGGAGATCCGCGCGCGACCCGCGTCGAGGGAAACCGTTACCGTCACCAGTGTATCCGCCGGGGAGTACTTGACGGCGTTGGTCAGGAGGTTATAGACGGCGTACTCCATCAGTTCCCGGTCTCCGTTGACGATGGCATCGGGACCCTCCGTGACATGAATAGCGATGTTCTTTCTTGCGGCGAGAGGGCGTACGCGGTCGAGACAGATTCCGACAAGGCTGCGGACGGAAAAGTCCTCCCGCCGGAGTTGCATCTCGCCCTCGGAGAGCCGTTCGACGTCGAGGAACGTCTGAATCATCCGCGCCAGCCGCTTGGATTCCGAATTGATCATCCTCGTCATCTCGGCCCGTTTGTCATCGGAGAGTTTGTAGCGTCCCATCAGTTCGCTGGTGCCCTGGATGGCGGTCAGCGGCGACCGCATCTCGTGTGCGACGAAATGGATCGCCTTCTGGTATCGCTCCTTTTCGGCGGCGGCCCTGCGGAGGGCGCGGCGCACGACGAAGTGCTGGAAGGTCGCCGCGGCCACAACGGAGAACCAGGCGGCAAACAGGGGGCCGAGATACGGGAAAACGACGCCGTACCGGAAGGCGACGTAGGGGGCGACGTGCACGGGCAGCAGGATCGCGCCGCCGAGAACGTAGGCGAGCCAGCCGCTCCGCCGCCAGAAGACGGCGCCGGCGGCGGCCGTGAGCGCAGCGCAGGCCAGAAACGTGGCGAGGTTGGAGGCGCGGCGGAGGAAGTCGCCGCGAATCATTGTTTCGAAGGCGTTGGCGTTGATCTCGACGCCGGGCATCGGAAGGCCGAAGGAGTACGGCGTCATGTGCCGGTCCTGGGCGCCGTCGGCTGTGATGCCGAAGAAGACAGCCTTGCCGCGGACGCGCGCGGCCGCCCCGGGATTGCGGCGGAGTTCAGCCACGGTGAGGGAGGGGATCGACAGCGGCTCGCCGGCGGGAGGCCGCAGGTAGCGGATCAACATGGGCCGGGCCTCGGCGCGGCGGCCGGGAATCCAGACTTCGCCCAGTTGGAGGCCATCGGGATCCTCGACGATGGATACGCCGCGGAAGAGCCGGTAGGCTTCGAGCGAGAGGGCCCAGAACCGGCGGCCGCGGGAATGGTCGATCTTTTCGAGCGAGACCTCGCGGACAACGTTGTCGAAGAAATCGGGGTCGGCGTGAACGTGCGCGATGGCGCTGGCCGAGCGCGCGAACTCGGGCCGCGGAAGCTCCCAAACGACACGGGAGCCGCGGCGCACTAGGTTAGCGGTGAGGACGACGTGGCGGGCGTCGGCGAGGGCTTCCTCGAGCCGGCGGTCCTCGGCCTCCTCGCCGGGGCCGCGCGGAGGGTCGGTGAGGATTACATCGATGACGACCACGGCCGGTCCGGCCGCCTGAATGCGCTCCAGTCCTTCGGCGAGAATCGCGCGGATGGCGCGCGGGCCGCCCGGAGTGGTTGAAAACGTCTCCTCGTCGATGCCGAGGATGACCGAGGCTTCCGCTCTCGCCTCGGGCGGATGGAGGCGGAAGAGGAAGTCGTAGACGTCGTTGTCAAACTGTGTTCCGAGGGTGCTCCAGCCGGCCACCATCGCCACGGCGAGGCAGGCGCCCAGCAGAAAGACATAGACGGCAGTCTGGCTCCGATTCATCGTCCGGACGCGGGAAACCGCTGGTGACTATTGTCCCTTGATTGCGCGGCTGTTGTCTTCGCCAGCTCTCACCGGCGGCGGATGGCGTTTTCAAGGTCCCTGGCTTCGCGTTCGAGAGAGCGGGAGAGGACCTCGCAGCCATCCGGGGTGATGAGGATCATATCCTCGATGCGCACGCCTATCGATTCTTCGGCAAGGTACACGCCGGGCTCGACGGTGATCACCATGCCCGGCGCCAGGGGCGCGTCGCCGTCGGCCGGATCGTGGACTTCCAGGCCGACGTGATGTCCAAGCCCGTGGAGGTAGAACTTCTCGAGGCCGTGCTTTCGGACATAGGCCCGGGCGATCTCGTTGAGCGAGTCCGGACCCGCGCCCATCAGCTTCATACCCGGCCGCGCCGCGGCGATCGCGGCTTTCTGCGCTCCCAGCACGACTTCGTAGACTTCGCGCTGGCGCGGCGTGAAGCGGCCGCTCACGGGCACGGTCCGAGTGATGTCGGAGGCGTAGTCCGAACAGAGGGCGCCGACGTCCATCAGCAGAAGCTCGCCGGCGTCCATCCGCCGGGTGTTGAGGTTGTAGTGAAGGATGACCGAGTTCGGACCGGAGGCGACAATCGGCGGGTAGGCGTGCGCCTCGCATCCCTGTTCGAAATAGGCCGCACCCATGGTGGCGGCGATCTGGTACTCGTGAAGCCCTTCCCGGATGCGGCGCCAGGCGGCGCGGTGGGCGTCGATGGCGCGGGCGACGGACTGCCGGACGAGGCGGATTTCCGCCGCGGACTTGACCATACGCAACTGAGCGAGCTTCGGCTCGAGGGCGTGGTACTCGCGGCCACCAAGGATTTCCCTGACGGCCGCCGTGTCGGTGGTGAAAACGGGCCGCCCCAGCTTGGCCGCTTCGCGGAGCGCTGCGGGGAGTTGCTCCGATGCAGCCAGCCGTTCAAACCCGGTCAAGGCCGGCGCGCCGGCGTCCCCCGGCGCCAGCTTCCGGCCGGTGTAGCGTTCGCGGATCTCGTTGCGCGGGGGCAGGAACAAGGTGTCTCCCTCCGGCGCCAGAATCATCCACGCGCCGGGCTGTTTCCACCCGCTGAGGTACAGGAAGTTGGCCGACTGACGGAAGGGATGCCGGAGGTCGCCTTTCTCCGCTTCGGCGGCTCCCGGGAGAACCGCCACAGCGTCCGGAGGGAGCAACCGGCGCAGGGAGGCGCGGCGGGCCCGGTATTCTTCGAGCGAGATCGGCGGCGCGGCGGCGGGCGCGTTCAGCGCGATCAGCAGAATGAGCGCGGGGCGCAGCATCCTTTATACTTTACCTTTGCTTCCGGTTTGGGTCGTCATCGGGCTGGCTCTGGTCCTCGGCATAGTGTCTGTGGCGTCGGCGCGCGCGCGCGCCGTGTTTCTGCGGCAGCGGCTGGGCGACCGGGCGGCCGACGGCGAGTGTCCGCCCGCGACGGTGATCGTACCCGTGAAGGGGAAGGATGAATTCCTGGCGGCGAATCTCGCCTCGCTGGCCGCGCTCGACTATCCCGATTTCGAACTGATCGTGGTGGCGCGCGAAGCCCGAGACCTGCCCGAAGGAGTGGTTCCGCCAGGGGCGCGCGTCGTCATCGCCGGCGAGGGAGACGCGATGACCGGCGAGAAGATCACGAACCTGCTGGCGGCGGTGGACGCCGCGCGGACCGAATCGGCGGTGCTGGCGTTCGCCGACTCCGACAGCGAAGTGAAGGCCGGCTGGCTGCGGTCGCTCGTAGCCGCGCTGCGCGGTCCGGCGGTAGGCGCGGCGACCGGGTTCCGGTTTCACCTGCCCGACAGCGGCCGTTTCTGGGCGCTGCTGCGAAGCGTCTGGAACAGTGTGGCGCTGGGCTCGTTCGGGTCCGGGGACAACGCCTTCTGCTGGGGCGGCGCGATGGCGATCCGCCGCGACCTGTTCGAGCAGGCGCGGGTGCGCGAGTACTGGCGCGGCGCGGTCTCAGACGACTATCAGATGTCGCGCGCGGTGCACGACGCCGGGTGGAAGATCGCCTTCGCTCCGGGCGCCCTTGTGGCTGACCGCAGCGATACCGGCGGACGGGAGTTTCTGGGGTGGATCGCGCGGCAGATGATCCTCACGCGCGTCCACCAGCCGCGGCTGTGGTGTGTGGGGCTGGCCGCCCACGTCATCTACTGCGCGGCGATGGTGGCGGCCGCCAGCGTCGAGCCCCTCCTGCTGCTGACGCAAATAGCGCTCGGCATGGCCGGCGGAGCGTTCCGGCTGGGCGCGGCGCGCGCGGCGTTTCCCGAGTACGGAGCCTGGTTTGCAAGACATGGCTCCGTTCACGCGCTGTGGACTCCCGTGGCGACATGGGTGTGGTTGTATTCGTTCCTCGCCTCGGCGAGGACGAACACGATTCACTGGCGGGGAGTCCGCTACGGGTTGGCGGGTGGAGGCCGCGTGACGAAGGTCGAAAGGGAGAGGACCGGCGGAGCGGGTTGATTCCGGATGGCGGAGGATTCAGCCCCGCGGCGCGGGTTCGGGGCGGGGCGCGCGAAGGAAGGCCATGAGCAGCAGCGCGAGCCCGGCGGTGAGGGCACCGAAGGCAAAGCTCGCCGGAAATCCGTAGCTGTCCGTCAGTTGGCCATGCGCGGCGGGAGAGAAGCTCGAGGCCGGCGTGGCGAGGGTCAGGATGGCGAGGTTGCGCGGGCCGGCGGCGATGGCCGAGAGCGACAAGGCCAGATTCGGAATGTAGATCCCGCCCAGTTCGCCGGCGCCGAGGATGCCAAACGCGAACAGGTAGGGATAGCCGGGAATGAGCCACGCCCACAGCGCGCCGGCGCCGGCGAGAGCAGCCGCGGTCATCGCGGCGGGTCGAAGGCCCGCGCGCACGGCAATCGCCCCGAGGAGGACGCCGCCGAGGGCTTTGCACCCGAACCGGAGAGCCATGATGACGCCGGAGAAGTTTTTGGGGTCCTCGCCCAGGACTTCTTTCGTGTAGAGCGAGAAGTTGGGCATGCCGCCGATGGTGCAGTACCAGGACAGGTAGGCGATCCAGAGCAGGGCCAGGGAGCGGTTGGCCGCGTAGTCCTTCGCACCCGTCCAGAGGAAGCTCCAGAAGGGGCGGCGCGGCTCGTCGGCCAGAGGGGCGAGTTCAAACCGGCTGGCGAGCAGGGCGACTCCGGCGATGCAAGGCACAGCGATGGCGTAGATCAGGGCGAAGTCGTATGGGAACGACAGCGCGGGCAGTCCCGGGTTGAGTATGGTTTGGGCGGCGAGGGAGCTCGCGACGGCGGCGACGGGTCCGAGGGAATAGGTCTTCTGAAGGGCCCGGGCGCGGCCTTCGAGCGTGGTTCCGCGGCCGAGGCATTGGATCATGAACACCTGCGACGTGGATCCGCTCAGTCCCTGGAGAAGTCCCTGGGCGATGATCAGAGAGATGCGCAGCCAGGCGGGCGCGGGCAGAATCAGGCACAACAGCACGAGGAGGAGAAGCAGCGCCGTGATGGCATTGGCGGCGACGACGGTGGCCCGTTCGAAGCGGTGCGGAACGAGCCAGGAGAACACCAGCGGGGCGAACTGGCCAAACTGGTAGGCGGTCAGGGGCAGGCTGGCGACAGTGGCCGAAGCGCCCAGTTTGTGGAACAGGGCGGCCTGCACAACGCCGATATAGAGCACCGGCGCGGCGAGGAAGATCAGGACATAACAGCCAAGGAAGATCCAGCCATTGCGGCGGTCCATGGCGGGCGTGATCTGGTGGGGTTCCACAGGCTGAGTAGACTACCACATCCGCGCCCGTCGCACGTCCGAACTAGGGTCGGCGTTTGCCTATCGGCGGACGCCGGGCTGGGGCGTCAGACCGGGCTGCGGCGCCGCTCCAGGTGGCGTGAACGGAGCGGGCTGAGTAGGAGCGAACAGGGAGGAAGGAGCTTGCGGGGACGCTCCGAACGTCCCCTGCGATCCGGGAGGACCCGCCTGGCCGGATTGGCCGGGCTGGCCGGTCTGCCCCGGCCCGGCAGTGAGATTGCCGGCCTGGCCCGGGACCTTCTCCTCCGACGGATCATAGATGAACTCCCACTCGACGTACTTCTCCTTCTCGCGGTAGATCTTGATGCCGACGCCCTCGTGTTTGGTGGCCACGCCGGCGATGCCATTGGACAGGGGTATCGCGCCGGCGTTCGGCAGGCCGCCGGCCCTGGGCTGGGTGAGAAGGTTCTGAATGGTCTGGAGAGCCTGATTCGAGATCTGGGAGGTTTGCGGCGCGCCCGGACCGGGGATCGCTCCGAAAGAAGGCTGCACCGGCGCGCTCTGGGTGGGAACCGGCTGCACCGGCCGGGAAAAGCCGGGGATGGGGATGGGGCTCGGAAAGCCGGGGGGAAACGGACTTTGCTGGCCGGAGTAAACCTGTTGGCCGGGGTAGATCTGCTGACCAGGGATGACTTGTTGACCGGGGATGACTTGCTGGCCGGGGATCACCTGTTGGCCCGGGATGACCTGTTGGCCAGTGGGGAATCCGGGCGGCAACTGACCGGGGAGGCCTGGGATGCCAGGCTGACCGGGAACCTGTCCCGGTAGGATCGGAATTCCCTGAAGCTGGCCTGGGATCGCGGCCTGGCCGGGATAGGGCTGGCCCGGGACCTGGCCGGGGAACGGCGGCTGCGGGAGGGCTGACGGCGCGTTCGGATCGGCGGGTGGCGGCGGGACGCCGGTTTGATTCGGATCGTAGGGGCGTGTGGGGTCGTAGGGCTGATTCGGGTTGAAAGGCTGATTGGGGTTGTAGGCGCCGCCGGGCTGACCGGCGGCGTCGGCGGCGGGGCGGTCACTGGCGCGGCGGATCAGGGCTTGGTTCACTTCACCCGGCTGGAGAGGCTTGCCGTCAGGCCCGATCGCCACGGCGGGCTGGGGCGTGTCGAAGACGGAGTAGGGCTTTTTCTCGGCCTCTTCCTTTCCGTCTTTGCCGAGCGGATTCTGCTTTTTTCGGGTGAGCGAGTTTTTGAACTGCCCGTTCTCGATGGTGATCAGCTTCCAGTCGTCCTTGCCGGTGAAGGGATCCTTGTATTTGCGGCGGAGGAAGCGGATGTCCTGAAACTTTTCGAGTTCCTCCATGCGGGCCGGATAGCGCTTGTTCTTGCGGTAGAAAAGCTGGATGGCGCGGCGGTACTGTTCGCCGCGTTCGATGAGGAGTTGTTCCTTGTTGCGCTGGGCCTGGAATAGGACGCGTGGCATCTCGAGGTAAAGGCCGATGGCGATGGCGGCCGAGAGTGCGAAGACGAGCAGCAGGACGAAACCGGACCGGGACTGCTTCCTGCGGAAACGCATCAGGCTCCTCCGGCGGGCATTTCTTCGATCGGGATAGTCTGCTCGTGTTTATGTTGCGTGTCTTCGACGACGGCGGACGTCCTGCCGATCCGGACGACCCGATAGCGGGCCTGGAGCAATTGGCCTTCGGTGGCGGCGAACACATCCTCGCCGTTGAGGAAGAAGCCGCGCTTCTCGCCCGAACCTTCGACGAAACCGAAGAACCGGAAGGGAATCGGCGGGGGAGGGGGCTTGGGCGGTTCCTCGGCGGCCCGGGCTTCCGGACTGTCCGGAGGCGGAGGCTCCGTCTTTGGCGCGCCGCTCTTTTTGCCAGCGCCGGGCTTGATGATCACGTCCTCGACCTTGGGAACAGGCGCGGCGGAGAAGTCAAACAGGCTCCGCTGGCCGCCGGAGAGAGCGACCGTCTGGAGCCGGGCCAGCAGGTCCACGCGGAGCGTGGGATCGGTGGCGGCCGGGTCGGCGCGGTCCTCGGGGCGGCGTCCGCCGACGCGGGGGACCCATTCCTGCACGGGCTGAACGCCGCGGCGGCGGTCGCGCAGCCTTGCGCCGGCCGGCGCCGCCGGGGCGGGGACGGCCGCTCCGGCATCGGGGACGGGAGCCGTCCCGGCGCCGGAGGACAGAGAAGAGACCGCCTTACGCCGGGCCTCGGGAGGAATGCCGTAATCGGGTTCGCCGGCGAGGTTCGTGTACATCAGCCACGCCGCGACGACCAGGAGGACGCCGAGGACGGCCACTTTTTTCGGTTCCGCGCCGACCTTCATCTCGCTCCTCCCACTATCATCGCAACCGGCGAAGGTCTCCTGCCAACAGGCCGCGGCGAGGCGGGGCTGGCGGATGGAGGCACGGCAGGACGGGGTCCGGATTCCGGGCCGGCCTCGGGACGCCCGGTCTGCGCCGGTGGAGGCGCGGAAGGCGGAGCCGGAACCGGTTCACCGCCCTCGCGGACGAAGGCGTTGATGCGGAAGCGGGAGGCGAGCACGCCGGCCTGCTGCATGGGCGCGGCCTGGATATTGTCGAGAATGAGGAAGCGCCGGGAGCGGTCCAGGCGGTTGACGTAGCGGATGAGGTCGCCGTAGTTGCCTTCGTAGTTGCCGACGATGGTCATCATGCTGAGGTTGTCGGCGCCCTCGACGGGTTCGATGGTGAAGGAGTGCTCCTTGGCTTTGAGACCGGCGTCTCTGGCGGCGGACTCCAGCTCGGAGAGCACGGTGGAGGACAGGGTGCGGCGATCCAGGAAGTAGGACTGCATGAACTGAATCTGATCGCGGCGGGCCCGCTCGATCTTCTGGGCGTTGGCGCGGGCGGCGGCCAGTTGCTGCTGTTCGAGGCGGATCCGGGCTCGCGCGTCACGAAGCCGTTCGTTCAGCTCCTCCACGGTGCCTCCGGGAGGGCGCATCAGCAGACCGAAAGCGATCGCGTTGGCGACCGCGAGGACCACGAGCGCGATCTTCCATCCGCGGCGGGGATCCTTTGCCGGTCCGCGCCGCAGCTTCAGCATCGACGTGTCAATACTGAGGGGCATAGTTCACGTTGACGCGGTAACGGTAGAGAGGCTCAGTCTGGGTGGGGGGGAGCCAGGAGGCGACCTGCGTGGCGCCGAAGCGGTCGGACGATTCGAGTTTCATCAGCAACTGGATCACCGGCTCGGGCGACTGGGCGGCGACCGTCATATCGAGTTGAATCTGGTTGTCGGCGTTGACCTGGGGACGGACGCTCATGACGCGCACCGAGTGCGGCAGGACCTGTTCGAGATCGCCAAAGATCCGGGTCCAGCTGATGCCTTTCCGCAGCAGCAGGCCATTGAGGAAGACGGCGTAGTCGAGGGCTTCAGCGTTTTCGGGCTTGCGCATGTTCTGCTCGAGGGCAGCCCGTTCGGCGCGCAGCCGGGCCAGTTGCGCTTCCATCGTTTCGACGGCGCCGAGCAGTTCACGGCGCTCGGCGCTGTGCACCCACCCGAGGCCGATCTGCATGGCGAGCAAGCCGGCCAGCAGGACAGAGCCGGCCAGCGCGGCGACGAGAAAAGGCCGGTCCCGCCGGAAGGGCTGGCTGGCGAGATTGATTCCCGCGGTTCCGCGCACGCTACCGCCCCTCCTCCTGCGCGGCGAGCCACCCGAGAAGGCCGGCGTTGAAGGCCTCGGCGGGCCCGAGCGGAGACCGGAGCGGCTCGACGCTGACGCGCAAGTCCGATTCGACGGCGGAGCGGAACTCTCCGATCGCGTCCCCGAACCCGCAGGCCAGCAGCCGCGAGGGACGGCGGCCGAGTTCGTCTTCGGCGAACGCGAACGTCGGAAATACCACCGCCATCACTTCGGCGACCGACAGTTCCCCGAGTTCCAGGCAGCGCACGAGTTTCGGGCCGCGGCCCTCGCAGACCGCGACGGTCAGCGTCCGCCCGCCGAGTTTGGCGAGCGCGTTCAGGCCGTCGGCCGGCATCAGATCCATGGCGGCGAGAACGGAGGTGGTGACGAATCCGGGGATGAAACCGGCGGCGCGGAACGGAGCTTCATAGCGCGCCACGATCTCCTCGAGCGCGACGGCGGCGACCACTTCGAACTTCTTCGCGGCGGTCTTCTGGACGTGGAAGTTGAGGGCGGCTGCGTCCAGGTCAAAGGGCACGGTCTTCTTCATTCGGAAGCGGACGAGCGAAGCCTGTTCTTCTCTGGCGGAAGGGAACGAGTCAAAGTCGAGCACGGCGATGCGAGCGCTGTAGTCCGGCAGGATGACGGCGGCGTCGCGGCGGCGGCCGTTGAGCCGCACCACCGCCTTCACTTCCGCAGCGAACTCCTCGGGGCGGACGACGTTGTCGCGCACGGGCGAGACCGCCAGCGTGTCCGGACTGAAGGGGCGGAAGCCGAGTTCCGGCGGATGGCCGCGCCGGGGGGAACGCACGGCATAGGCGAGACCGCCGGCGGCGACCTCGAAGGCGTAGACGGGCGGGGGGTCTTCGACGAGCAGCCGGAAATGATCGAGCAGTCCCAAAGCGCTAGACCTCGATGAAGGTGAACTTGTTGATCTCTTTGAGCGTGGTGATGCCGAGGCGAACCTTCTCGACGGCCGATTCGCGCAGAAACGTCATGCCCTCCTCGCGGGCGGCGCGCTTGATCTCGGGGTTGGGACGGCGGTCCAGAATCATCTGGCGGATCCGTTCGCTCAGGTCGAGCAGTTCATGGATGGCGGTCCGGCCGTGAAATCCGGTGCCACCGCACTCGAAGCACCCGGCGCCCTCGTAGAAGGGGTGATCGCGCCAGTCCTCCGGATTGAGGCCGGACTCGGCCAGATACGCGGCGGGGTACTCGACCGGACGCTTGCAGTGTTCACAGATCATGCGAACCAGGCGCTGGGCGAGGATGCAGTTGAGGGCGGACACAAAGTTGTACGGCTCGACGCCCATGTTTAGGAACCGTCCCAGCACGTCAAAGACGTTGTTGGCGTGGACAGTGGTGAAGACGAGGTGTCCGGTGAGAGCGGCGTTGATGGCGATCTGGGCGGTCTCCTGATCGCGGATCTCGCCGACCATGACTTTGTCCGGGTCGTGGCGGAGGATCGAACGCAGGCCGCGGGCGAAGGTGAGCCCTTTCTTTTCGTTCACCGGGATCTGGGTGATGCCCTTGAGCTGGTATTCGACGGGGTCCTCGATGGTGATGATCTTGTCCTCGTCGTTCTTGATCTCGCTGACGGCGGCGTAGAGCGTCGTGGTTTTGCCCGAACCGGTGGGCCCGGTGACGAGCACCATGCCGTAGGGCTCCTTGATATAGCGGCGGAACTTGACCAGGTCGGCGGGGGAGAAGCCGACCACATCCAGCGTGAGCTTGGTGAACTTCTCGCTCATCGATTCCTTGTCAAGGACGCGGAGGACGGCGTCCTCGCCATGAATCGTGGGCATGATGGAGACGCGGAAGTCGATGAGGCGGTTCTTGTAGCGGACGCGGAAGCGTCCATCCTGGGGGATGCGGCGCTCGGCGATGTCGAGTTCGCTCATGACCTTGATGCGCGAAATGATGGTCGAGTGCCAGTCCTTGGAGATCGGCGGCATGGCGTAGTTGAGGACGCCGTCGATGCGGTACTTGATGACGACTTCGGCGTCGCGGGTCTCGATGTGGATGTCGGAGGCGCGGCGCTCGAGGGCGTTGAAGATGGTCGTGTCGACGAGCTTGATGACCGGGGCGATGTTGGAGTCGGCGGCGGTGAGCTTGTCGATGGAGAGGGTCTCGTCGGCGTTTTCCTCGTCGGCGACGACGTCGAGCGTGAAGGTTTCGGTAACCTCTTCCAGGACGCGCTGGGATTGTTCGGTCTTTTTGAGCAGGTCCGAGATCTGCTGGAGCGTGGCGACCTTGACCTTCAGCTTCTTGCCGAGCAGGATGGCGAGTTCGTCGATCAGGTTGAGGTTGCGGGGGTCGGCGAGGGCGATCTCGAGCGTGCCGTTGCGGGCGGCCAGGGGCACGAAGTTGTAGCGGAACATGAGGTCGACCGGGACGGTTTGAAAGAGGTCCTTGTCGATGTGAGATTCCTTGAGGTCGACGTATTCACAGCGATAGCGTTCCGCCAGAAGGCGGGCCTGCTCCTTTCCGTTGGAGGCCTGGCCTACAGGAGACGGAATGTCTTTTTCGGGCTGGTTCACCATGCAAAAGCCGACAGGAGCCGGACGGGCGGCCCTATCTCATTGACGCGGAAGGTTCCCGATTCGTTCAGGCCAATGCCGCACGATCCGCCCGGGGCCCGTCATAGCGATGGATGCTATTGATAAACAATAACTTACACAGATTTGGCTTCGTTCCGGAACGCATTCGGGAGACCCTGAAGCGTTCCCCGACCCGGCGGGCGCCCACAGCTTCAGGATCTCCGACGACCCGTTCGCCCGCGTCGGCCAGACTCGCATCTTAATGAAAATAATATGGATATTTCTCCCATGGCGGTGTTTCTGGCAGGAGTCGCTTTGCGGAAGGCTCAGGACGCGTAGGTCCGGTAGGTCCAGGTGAGAGTTTCGCCCTGGACCCGCAGAAGTCCGAAGCCCTCCGGGTGCACGCCCCACTTGGGGCCGCGCCAGGACTCTCCGCAGACCGAGCCCGAGGTGACGTATTGGCAGCCTCGGTAGTCGATCTTCTCGCAGACGTGGGTGTGACCCTGAAGGACCGCCTTGACGTTGTACTGGTGAAGCAGTTCAAGAACGTCCGAAGCGTTCTGGACGACGATGCGGCGGGGGTCGTGTTTCGGCATCATCCACTGAAGCACTCCGGTGGAAAGCGGGACGTGGGTGACGACCACGACCGGTCTGGACTTGCCTGCGGCGGCGAGGACGGCGCGGAGCCATTCGAGTTGCCCGGGATCCACGGCTCCAATGTAGAGTCGGTCCGGGGTGAGCCCGATGGAATCGAGGATAATGAACCGCCAGCCCTGAAAATCGAAGGAGTAGTACCGGCGGCCGATGCGGTCCTCATACATCTTTTTTCCATAGTCTTCCTCGGAAGGGAGGACGCCGCTGCGTTCATAGAGCCCGAAGACGTCGTGATTGCCGAGGACGTTGTGCAGCGGGGCTTCGATGCGGCGGGCGGTTTCACGGTAGAGGTCGAACAAAAGGCGGGCGCGGCGGCGGGGAACGGCGAGGGCGTCAAAGACGAGGTCGCCACCGGCGATGACGAAGTCCGGCCGTTCGCGGTTGATGGCGGAGAAGCAGGCGCGGCAGCGTTCGGCGGCGCGGAGTTCGGGCTGGATATGGAGGTCGGTGACATGAACGAAGGTGAAGGCCGGCTCGCGGGAGGCGGCGAGGGAGGCGGCAGACGCCGAGGCGATCCAGGAGCGGCGGGTCACGGGAAGGAGGGCGTCAAAGGACGGCCAGGACCTGGGCGGCGTGACCGGCGGGTTTCACCTTCTCGAAGACGTGGGCGATGCGGCCCTTTTCATCGATGACGAAGGTGGTGCGTTCGACGCCCATGTACTTGCGGCCGTACATACTTTTCTCTTTCCAGACGCCGTAGGCTTCGCAGATCTTGTGATCCTCGTCGGCAAGGAGGGGGAAGTCGAGTTCGAACTTCGCTTTGAAGCGCGCCTGGGCGGAGACCTTGTCGGGAGAGACGCCGATGACGACGGCCTTTTTCTTTTTGTAGGCGGCCGAGGCGTCGCGGAACTCGCAAGCCTCGGTGGTGCAGCCAGGAGTGTCGGCTTTCGGGTAGAAGTAAAGGACGATTTTCCTACCGGCGAGATCGGACAGGCGAAGGGTCTTGCCTTCGTCGGTGAGGATCTCGAAGCCGGGAGCTTTGTCGCCGGGTTGGAGGGCCATTGCCTCAGGGTAGCGCATCGGAACCGGGAACGACACCGGCGCGGCAGACGATCCAGGCGTTCCGGCACGGGCCGGTCCGCGGGTTCACAGTTTCGGTGCGTAGTAGCCCTTGCGGGCGCGGACGATCATATCCTTCTTCTGTTTGACCCGGACGCTGACCTCGTGGTACTGCCCGTCGGCGCGGAGAGGCTCGGGGCGGTAGAGGAGATTGTACTGGTGGCGCATCTCGTTGGCGATGTTTTCGAACGACTGGGCGAGATCCTCGACCTTGAACGGGAAGAAGACCAGGCCGCCGGTCTCCTGGGCGAAGTAGCGGAGGATCTTGTCGCCGTCGGTCTGGGTGCGGGTGATGTTGGTGGAGATGGAGTAGACGACGACGTCGTTCTTATGGGCCATTTCGAGGGCCTGATCGCGCGAGTAGCGGCTCTGGTTGTCCTCGCCGTCGCTGAGGATGATCATGGCGCGGCGGAACTTGTGGCGCGGCTGGTCTTTGCCGAGGTGGTCACGGCAGGCGAAAAAGATGGCGTCGTAAAGGGAGGTACCGCCGCCCGGACGGAGTTTGCGGACGCTTTCTTCGAGCGCGGTGAGGTCTCCCGTCAGTCCGGCGGCGAGTTCGGGGTTGGTGTCAAAGCTGACGACAACGGCCTTGTCCTTGTCCGGGCGCATGACGCTCTTGAGGAACTCGACGGCGGCTTCCTGCTGGAAGCGGAAGCGGTCACGAATGGAGTTGGAGGTGTCGACGAGAATGGCCAGGCGGAGGGGGAGGTCGCTTTCGGCGGTGAATTCGAGGATGTTCTGACGGACCTTGCCTTCAAAGACTTCGAAATCATCGCGAGTGAGGTTGGTGACGAACCGCCCGCGCTTGTCGTTGACGGCGAACAGGAGATTGACGCGGGTGACGTCAAAGATGATGCGCGCCTGCTCGTCGTCGATCGCGCCGGCGGCCGGCGGAACCGGAGGAGCGCCCTGGTTCTTCCCGGGCTGAGCGGACGCAGTCAACGCGGCCAGCAAGGCGGGCAAGAGAAGGCGGGTGGAGCGCATGGCAGTATTCCCTAGCTTCATTTTATGCGCAGACGTTGCAACCACGCTTCCAGTTGCGGCGGCAGAGTGGATTCGACGGTGACGCGGCCGACGGCGGGGCTGACGAAGGAAATACGGCAGGCGTGGAGGAAGAACCTTTGCTCAGGGGCGGGCCGGGCGCCGTAGAGCCGATCGCCGGCGACCGGGTGTTGGAGCCAAGCCAGATGGACGCGGATCTGGTGCGTGCGTCCCGTGTGGATGCGGACCCGGAGGAGGGTGAAGTCCGGGTAGCGGGCCGCAACGTCGAACTCGGTGAGGGCGCGGCGGCCACGGCCGGTTCGACAGGTCATTCGGGTACGACGGACGGGGTCGCGCTCAATGGGCCGCTCGATTCGGCCGGTGCTTTGCCCGACAACGCCCTCAACCAGGGCGAGGTATTCCTTTTCGACTTCCCGGGAAGAGAACTGTGCGGCAAGAGCCCGATGGGCGGATTCGGTGCGGGCGACGAGGATGACTCCGCTGGTTTCCTTGTCGAGGCGGTGTACGATGCCGGGACGTTCTCCGGGCGAAGCCCGAGCGAGTTCGGGGAACCGCGCCAGCAGCGCGTTGACGAGGGTGCCGGAGTAGTTCCCGGCGCCGGCGTGGACGACCATGCCCGCCGGTTTGTCGACAGCGATGACGGCGGCGTCCTCGTAGAGCACGTGGAGGGGAAGATCCTCGGCGAAGGCGTGGAGGGGAGGGGGCGCCGCAGGTTCAACTTCGACCCTTTCGCCTCCGCGCATCGTTCGGGATGGTTTGGACGGGCGGCCATCGACGCGGACCCGGCCGGTCCGGATCCACTCCTGAAGGCGGGCGCGGGAGTGTTGCGGAAGGCTTTCCTGCAAGACGTGGTCGAGACGCTTGCCCGCATCGGCGGGTGCGACATTTACATGCAGGATCATCCCTCCATTTTCTATAGTTGGGAGAAGTGATCACCAGCGCAGTGGTTCCCGTAGCCGGAGTCGGGACACGATTACTTCCGGCGACCAAATCGCAACCGAAGGAGATGCTTCCAGTGGCGCGGAAGCCGATCGTCCACTACGTGGCCGAGGAGCTGGTGGCCAACGGAGTGCGGGACATCCTGTTCGTCACCGGGCGCAACAAGACATCGATTGAGAACCATTTCGACGCCGACCCGGAGCTGGAGCGGCTGCTCAAGGCGACCAACAAGGAAGACCTGTTGCAGGAGTTGCAGTTCGAGGAGCTGTCGGCGAACTATTTTTATACGCGGCAGAGGTACCAGCGGGGGCTGGGCGACGCTATTCTGTGCGGGGAGAATTTCGCGGGGGAGCAGCCGTTCGTGGTGGCGTTGGGGGATTCGATACTGGGGCTGAACGCACGGTCGCGGACGGTGTCGCAGATGATCGGGATCTTCGAGGAGCGGCGGGCCAGTTGCGTGGTAGCCGTGGAGGAGGTCCCGATGGAGGAAGTCCACCACTACGGGATCCTGCAAGTGGGACCGGAGAGTGGCGACGGCTACCTTTGTGTGCAGAATCTAATCGAGAAGCCGTCGGCGGAGAACGCGCCGAGCAACCTGGCGATCGCGGGACGGTATGTTTTCTCGCCCATCATCTTCGACCTGATCAGACGGGTCAAGCCGGACCGGAAGAACGAGATCCAGCTGACGGATGCGATGCGGCTGCTGTGCGAGGAGGGGCGGCGGGTGCTGGCGGTCAAGCTGCCGCCGGGCGAGAAGCGGTACGACATCGGCAACTTTCCGAGCTACTTCGAGACGTTCGTGGAGTTTGCGCTGGCGGACCCGCTGCACGGGGCAGAATTCCGGTCAAAGTTGAAGAAAATGCTAGGGTAGGCAGATCCGGCCGGGCCTGGTACCAGGGTGGCGTCCGATCCCCTGACGAAAAACAACCGAGTTCTAAAGTCGCCGCCTCAAGGCACCGATAGAGGCCGTTAGGAGATACAAATCGCTTATGGACGCTGTCTTGTGGATGATGCTCCCGTTATTCACCGCCGCCGGTTCGGCCCTGCTTGCGTTTTACATCATGCAGGCGCGGATGGAGGTGGCGGTGTGCAAAGAGCGGGAAGCACTGGTGGAAGCAAAGACACAGATCGCGAACCATGAGAGCCAGATCGCGGACCGGGTGAAGGCGGTGGAAGAAGAGGTGCGGCGGAAGAGCCTGGATGACTTTCTGGGAGACTTCCGGGTGGAAGAACGGCATTACATGCGGGAGAGCAAGTCCCTATTTCTGCGCAAGCGGAGCATGGTGTTGCAGGAACGGCTCTATTTCCGCAACATACCGCTTTCCAACTGGGTGGAGCATGAGCTGACGGTGGAGGAAGGCAGCGACATGCAGGGGCTGGCGCAGGCCTGTTCGGTGTTCACCACGCGGGCGCTGAATGAACGGGATACGGCGGCGGCGTTGCCGGGCAACGGCGTGACGGCTGCGCGGATGCTTGGATAGGCCTGGTGGGCTAATATTCAAGGCGGCCGCGGAACGTCATTTCCTTCGTGTAGAACTCAAGGTCGCGATAGGGTCTGGTGATACCCGGGAGATAGAGTTCAAGGCGAAGGTTCTTGCCGAGTTCGACGCGCGGGAAGACGAGGCGCAGGTAGGGGTCGGACGAGTTCGGGGGAAAGTGGCCGACGAGTTTGACCTTGTTCTTTCCGGAGCGCAGGGTGCATCCTTTTTCCATCTGGCGGATCTCTTCGGCGAGGGAGAAATCCATCTGGGCGTCGACGCGGACGGCGAGGATGACGTGTTTGCCGGGATTGGCGCGGACGAACTCCTGGTAGTCGACATCGGCGGTTTCGGGGGCGTCGAGGCGTTTGGCGATGTGCCTTCGCCGCCACTCCGCTTCGGCGAGCTTCATGGGTTCGGCGGAGGCGAGAAAGCCTTCCGGACGGGCCCAGGGAGAATCAGTCAGCATCTGCCGCAACTGGTCTTCGGACCAGTCCTGAGGGGGCTTGGTCTCCCAGAAGGGTGAGGCCATCCAGGCGAGACAAACGGCGAGGATTCGCATTCCGATTCACCCTTAGTGTACGCTACGGTTTACTGGTCCGACTATGCCTCAGATCGAGTATCGAAACCGCCGGGCGTGGGAGATCACGGGCGGAAACCTGACGGTGACGGTGACGGTGGAGGGAGGGCACATCGCCTCGATCCGGCATCGTGACAGCGAGGTGAACCCGCTGTGGACGCCGATCTGGCCGTCGATCGAGCCGTCGGCGTTCGATCCGTTGCGGCACACGCAGTACGGCTCGGACGCGGAGGCGAAGCTGCTGGCGGGCATCCTGGGGCACAACCTATGCCTGGACCTGTTCGGCGGTCCGTCGCCGGAGGAGGCAGCGGCGGGGATGACGGTGCACGGGGAGTCTTCGGTGGCCGCCTACCGGATCACGGAGGAGGGGGGCGCGCTGCGGATGGCGGCGACGTTTCCGCAGGCGAACCTGGAGTTCGAGCGCATCGTGAGGCCGACGGGCGACGTGGTGCGAATCCGGGAGACGGTGACGAACCTGTCGGCGTGGGATCGACCTTCGGCGTGGACGCAGCACGTGACACTGGGGCCGCCGTTCATCGAGCGGGGCGTAACGCAGTTCCGGGCGCCGGGGACGAAGTCGCGGGTCTACGAGACCGATTTCACGGACGGCAAGGGGCTGCAAAAGACCGGCGCGGACTTCGACTGGCCGTACTGCCCGCGGCGCGACCAGGGATTTTTTGATCTGCGGCTGTATCCGGCCGAGGAGGTATCGGCGGGCTACACGGCGACTTTGATGGATCCGCACCGCAGCGACGCGTTCTTTGCCGCCTGGCATCCGCGGTGGAAGCTGGCGTTCGGCTACGCGTGGAGGCGAAGCGATTTTCCGTGGCTGGGGCGGTGGGAGGAGAATCATGCGCGGACCAACCCGCCATGGAACGGCAAGAGCCTGACGTGCGGGATGGAGTTTGGCGCGTCGCCGATGCCGGAGACGCGGCGGCAGATGATCGAGCGGGGATCGATGTTTTCGGCGCCGGGCTACCGGTGGCTTCCGGCCCGGACACCGGTGACGGTGGAGTACTGCGCGTTCGCGCGGTTGGCGGACGCCGTGCCGGAGGATGTCGCCTGGGAAGGCGACTCGGTGCGGTTTATCCACTAGTCCGGGAACGGATGCGATCGCTTCGGGTGCTGGCGGTTCCCTGCCAGGACGGGTTCGGACCCGCGGCGCTGATGGCGCACGTCATCGGCGAAGTGCTGCGGCGCTGGCCGCAATCCTCTGTGACCATCCACAGCAACCGCCGCGTGGCGGGGGGCGGACTGTACTGCGCGCGGCTGTTCGAGGGCGCGCGGCAGGTGGAGGTGGTCGCGCGGGGCAACCCGCTCTGGCTCGCCAAGCCGGGCGGCGTCACCTCGATCGCCGAAACGATGAAGCATCTGGCGGAGTATCCGGAGTGGAGCCGCGGGTACTCGCCGGGAGGAGACTTCGATCTCGCGATCGAGTACGGCGTGCCGGCGGTGGCGCGCTGGGCGGCCGACGCGGGAATTCCGTGCGTTTCCTTGTTCGACCACGCCTGGAGCGTGACGCTGGAAGCGATGGCGCGGGAGCAGGGATTCGACAGCCCGGCGTTTCGCGACGCGATCGGAGCGATTCGAGACGACGAGAAGCGGACGCAGGAGATGTTTCTACTGCCGGCGTTCGCCGCGCCGGCGCCATACCCGGACTACTGGCGAAGCACGGCCGCGGGCAACGTCACGCAACTGAGGGACGCGCTGGGAGGGACGAGGCTTTGGCCGAGGCTGGAAGCACGGCGGTTTCTGGGACTGCGGGACCGTGTTCCCGCGGTCCTGGTGCAGGCCGGCGACACACCGGCGTGGGATCCGGTTCTGCCGCGAATGGTGCGGCAATTCGCCTCGAGGGACCGGTCGCTGGGAGCGGACATTCTGATCCATGTGCCGGCGCGGCTGGAGATGCCGCGGCTTGAGAGGAACCGGTACCGTCGGCTGCGGCGTGTGCGGATGCCGGCGGGGCCGTTCCAGTCGATCCTGCCGGCGGTGGACCTGATCGTAGGCCGGGCGGGAGGGGGTACGGTGAACGACGCGGTGGCGTGCGGCACGCCGCTGGTGTGCGTGGATGAACCGGGACAGCCGCAGGTGCGGGCGATTCTGGAGGCGTGCGTGGCGCGGGGCATCGCGCGGGCGCTGCCATGGGGGGTCTTTTCGCGGAATCCGGCGGAAGCGGTGCTGAGGGCGATCGAAGGCCGGCGCGGTGGGAGGACCCGGGCGGCAGGGAGGGGAGGGGAACGGGCGGTGGCGGACCGGATCGGGGAGTTGACCGGGTTGGGGTGACCAACTGGCCCGCGGGCGGGGAGAGTCCGCCGGAAGGGTTGTTTTATACTGGTCACGCCGACACATCGACCATGAGAACCCGGAAACTCCTTACGTGCTTCGTGATTTTCGCCGCCGCCGCGAAGGCGCAGGAGTTCGACTTCCTGCTGAAGGGCGGCCATGTGATCGACGGGAGGAACCGGCTCAGCGCGGTCCGGGACGTAGCCGTCAAGGACGGGAAGATCGCGCTGGTGGCGCCGAACATCGAGGCGTCGCGGGCGCTGAAGGCAGTGGACGTATCGGGACTTTACGTGACGCCGGGGCTGATCGACATCCACGTCCACGTCTACGCCGGAACGGGGGAACGGGGATCGTACGCGGGCGACAACAGCGTTTATCCGGACGGATTCACCTTCCGGACCGGCGTGACAACGGTGGCCGACGCGGGCAGTTCGGGGTGGCGAAACTTCGAGGATTTCAAGAACCGGGTGATCGACCGTTCGCGGACGCGGGTGCTGGCGTTCCTGAACATCGTCGGGGCGGGGATGCGGGGCGGACAGTACGAGCAGAACATGGAGGACATGGAGGCGAAGCCGACCGCGGAGATGGCGTTGAAGCACAAGGGGATCATCGTGGGGGTAAAGACGGCGCACTTCAACGGGCCGGAATGGAAGCCGATCGACCAGGCGCTCGAGGCGGGGCGGGCGGCGAAGATCCCGATCATGGTGGATTTCGGGCGGGCGTATCCGGAACGGTCGCTGGCGGAGCTGGTCACGTCCAAGTTCCGACCGGGCGACATTTTCACGCACTGTTACGGAGGGGCTCGGGGCGAGTTGATCGACGGCAAAGTGAATCCGGCGATTCTGCCGGCTCAAAAGAGGGGAGTCATCTTCGACGTGGGGCACGGCGGAGGCAGTTTCGTTTTCCGCACGGCGGTCCAGGCGTTCAAGGAGGGCTTTTATCCGAACTCGATTTCGACGGATCTGCACATCGGCAGCATGAACGCCGGGATGAAAGACATGCTGAACGTGATGAGCAAGATCATGGCCCTGGGGATGGGGCTCGATGAGGTGATCGTGCGGTCGACGTGGAACCCGGCGCGGCAGATCCAGCACGAGGAGTTGGGGCACCTTTCGGCGGGCGCGACGGCGGATATCGCGGTGCTGCGGCTGGAGCGAGGCAGGTTCGGTTTTGTGGACCAGAACGGCGGGAAGCTCGAGGGGGACAAGCGGTTGAGCTGCGAACTGACGGTGAAGGACGGCAAGGTGGTGTACGATCTGAACGGGCTCACGCGGGAGCACTGGGACAAGATGGTCCAAGGGGATCCGCGCTGGGACGGTTTCGCGGCGAGCCGGAGCGGACGGGGGCGGGGCGAGCGAGGCGCGGACAGGAAGAAGTAGGGGCGGGGCGCGGCCTTCGGTCAGTCGAGGATCAGCTTCGCGCGCCGGAGAGCGGCGGCAGGTTCTTTGTCGGTGAACTCGATGAAAGCCTGCTTCATGCGGCCGTTTTCGAGAAGGACGGCGTAGGGGGGGTCGGTGAACTTGAAGCGGGCGCGAAGCGGCTCCACGTCCTGGGTGAGCGGGGCCTTCAGGCGGGTATCCTTGAGGAATTGGGCGGCGAACTGGGGGACGCGCGTTGGAGCAACGAGAACCTGCACGCCATTCCAGGTGTAGGAAGCCATCCGTCTGGCGGCGTCGAAACAGTGCATGCATTCAGGGTCAAAGAAATAGAGGAAGATCTTCCCGAACCGGAGCGGGAAGGGCTTGCCGTCCACGATGACCGATTCGGGGGCCTCGATGCCGCTCTGGCGGGTCTTCTCGATGGCGTAGGAAACGCCGGCGAAGACGCAGATGACGGCCAGGATCAAGGCGGCCGGGCGGAAGCTTTCCGGGCGGCGGGCCCAGGCGGCGGCGAGCAGGGCCATGGCCATCCAGAGGAAATCGACGACGAAGAACATGGGACCGACGGCGCGTTTGACCATCGGGAAACAGGAGCATTCGGCGCCGGCGAGCACCTTGTAGTTGGCGCCGATGTAGACCATATAGACCAGCAGGAGGAATCCGGCGAGCCAGCCGCCCCAGCGGCGGAACCGGGGTACGAGGAGCAGGACGCCTGCGAAGAGGTCCGCAATGCCGACGGCGATGCCGCCGGGCATCGCCAGCCAGCCCGGAACCTGGTACTGGATCATGACGCCGGCGAAGGCGAAGGGATCCGCCAGTTTGTACACTCCGGCGACACAGAAGATCACAGCGAGGATGAGAGCGAAGATGGCGCTCGTCCAGGACTGCCAGGAGTGGCGCCGGACGTATGACATACTGTCATCCATATGACCGTTATTCTAGCGTTGCTGGCTCTGGCGGGGCCGGTTGATACGGTCGTTCGGAACGCGAACATTTACACGGGATGGGCGGCGAGACCGCGGGCGACGGCGGTGGCGATCCGTGGGGGGCGGGTCGTGGCGCTCGACGAGGAGGCGATCCAGGCGGCGGGGACGGCCAGGCGGGTGATTGACCTCAAGGGGGCGACGGTGGTTCCCGGGTTCATCGATTCGCACGGGCACATGGCGGGCCTGGGAATGGCGCTGGAGGCGCTGGACCTTCGGGCGGCGCGGTCAGCGGAGGAGGTCGCGACGATCGTGGCGGAGGCGGCCCGGAAGCAGCCCAAGGGAAGCTGGATTCAGGGGCGCGGGTGGGACCAGACGAACTGGCCGGGGGGAGAATTCCCCGAAGCCGATGTGTTATCGCGGGCGGCGCCGGACCACCCGGTGTATCTGACGCGGGTCGACGGGCACGCCGCGTGGGTAAACCGGAAGGCGCTCGAACTGGCCGACGTTCACGGTGCGACGCCGGATCCTCCCGGGGGACGGATCCTGCGGGACCCCAAGGGGGATCCGACGGGAGTGCTGATCGACCGCGCGCAGGGACTGGTGCGGCGGAAGATTCCCGCGGCAAGCGAGGCGCAGCTCCGGGAGCAGATCGCGCGGGCGGCGCGGGAATGCGTCCGGCGGGGACTGACGTCGGTGCACGATGCAGGAGTGGACGAAGCGGAGTTGCGCGCCTACCGGGAGTTGATCCGGGAGGGAAAACTGCCGTTGCGCATCTACGCCATGATCCGGGGTGAGGGAAAGCTTTGGGACCGTTACGCCGCAAGGGGTCCGGAAGTGGGGGACAGGCTGACGGTGCGGAGCATCAAGCTGATGGCCGACGGCGCGCTGGGGTCGCGGGGGGCGGCTCTGCTGGAGCCGTACGCGGACGATCCGGCGCACAGGGGGCTGGCGCTGCTGGGGCGGGCCGACGTGGAACGGGTGGCGCGGACGGCGGTGAAAGCGGGGCTTCAGGTTAACACGCACGCCATCGGCGACGCGGCCAACCGGATGGTTCTCGACGCCTACGCGGCGGCGCTGGGCGGGAAGAACGACCGGCGATTCCGGGTGGAGCACGCGCAGGTGGTGGCGCCAGGAGACTTCGAGCGCTTCGCGGCGTACTCGCTGATCGCGTCGATGCAGGCGTCGCATGCGACGAGCGATTCACGCTGGGTCGAGCAGAGGCTTGGCCGCGAGCGGGTCGAAGGGGCGTACGCGTGGCGCCGTTTTCTGGACGCGGGGGTGGTGGTGGCCAACGGCTCGGATTTTCCGGTGGAGCAGGCGAATCCGATAGAGGGTTTCTGGGCGTCGGTCACGCGGGGCGGCTGGCGGCGGGAGCAGAGGATGACGCGCGAGGAGGCGCTGCGTTCCTGGACGTGGGCGGGGGCGTACGCGGCGTTCGAGGAGAACGACAAGGGGACGATCGAGCCGGGGAAATGGGCCGATATGGCTGTGCTGTCACAAGACATCATGGCGGTGGAAGAAGAAGCGATCCTGGACACGAGGGTGATCAAAACGATGGTCGCGGGCAACCTGGTGTACTCGGAGGTGGCCAGCGAAGTGTTCGAGGCCACGCGGGCGCAACTGGGATACGTCAGTCTGCCCGAACTGGAGCAGCCGGCGACCCTGGTTTGCCGCTACCGGAGCCTGAGCGCGGGGCCGGGGGCGCGGGTGCTGCTGATGTCGCGAGACGACGTGAGACGATTCCAGGAGCAGCGGATCGCAGGGTGGGCGGCAGCCACCGAGTTCGCACGGAGCGGCGAGTTGCGGGCGGCGATCCGGCGGCCGGGAGAGTACATTCTGGTGTTCGATAAGGGTCCCCAGCAGAGCCGGGCGCGCATCTTAGTGGATGCGTGGCTTGAATTCGCGGAAGGAGCGAGCTTCGAGCCGCGGGTAGCGACACGCGGACGGAGGGCAGCGGTAGTGTGGACAAGCCTGGGTCTGTTCGTGCTGATCGGAGGGTGGAGCGGCCGGAAGGTGTTGCAGGCCTTCCGGGAGCGCGGGCCCGAGGAGACCGGCCGGCGGCCGGGCAATTGAGAAAGCGGCGGGCCGGCTTCAGCCGATCAGATTCACGACGGATTGCAGGCACGAGGCAAGGCTCGAGAAGACGGGAATCGGGGTCCGGGCCTGAAACGTCTCGTGCAGCCTGGCCATGGACACCTGGGCCAGCACGATAGCGTCGAGCGGATGGGCGGCGAGGCGGTCAAAGGCCTCGGTGAGGAGGAGGTCGTGGCGCCCGGGATCTCCGGCGAGGAGCAGGCGCAAGGCTTCCTCGGCGAGTTCGGAGGTGATTCGGAGCGGGCCTGGAGCCAGCGCGTGGAGGAGGTCGCCGGTGGCGGCGACGGTCGCGGGAAAGGAGGCCAGCACACCGATCCGGGTGCCCTGGCAAACGGCGGCCTGCGCCATGGGTTCGTCAATCTTCATGGTAATGACCGGGGAGCGGCGGCGCAGGATCTCCATTGCGGAGGGAGCGAGCGCGGAGCAAGTGAGGATGGCGGCGACCGGTTCGTACTCCGTCCAGGCGGTCTGTATCATGGCGTCCAGACGGCGCAGAGCGCGCTGCATGTCGCGCGCGGCGAGCATTCTCATGACCCCATCATCGAGGAGGTTCACGGTATCGAGGTGGGGAGCATGGCGATTGAAGTAGTTGGTGACAGGGTCGACGGCGGCGCGCGAGGCATGCACGAGGGCGACGATGGGACGGGATTTCATTCGATCGATTATTGCGCGACCGCGCCGGCAGCGGGGGGCGGCTGTGAGATGATTCGGTAGGGAATCTCAGGGAGGTCTCATGAAGCTGGTTGTTTTTTTCCTCAGCGCCGCAGCGGCTGTTCTCCAGGCACAGAACGCACAGATCACGGGCCGGGTGGCGGATCCGTCGGGCGCCGTTGTTCCGTCGGCGGAGGTCAGCGTGACCAACGTTGACACTGGCGACCGGCGGAGCACGTCGACGAACGAACAGGGATACTACACGGTGCTGTTTCTGATTCCGGGCAACTACCAGGTGCAGGTGCAACGGCAGGGATTCCGGGCCGCGTCCCGGACAGGCGTGCGGCTCCAAGTGGACCAGGTGGCGCGGCTCGACTTCACGCTGGAGGTCGGCGGGGTGACGGAGGCGGTGGACGTGGTGGGCGCGGCGCCACTGGTGGAAAGCGAAACGTCATCGCTCGGGCAGGTAGTGAACAACAAGTCGATCGTGGAGATGCCGCTGAACGGACGCAACGCGTGGCATCTGGTGCAGCTAACGGCGGCAACGGTGTTCGTGGGCGGAATCGGGGACGCGAGAGAGATTCCGGTGGCGAGCATGGCGGGGGGCCGGGCGTTTTCGCAGATGTTATGGGTGGACGGCGGGAGCGTGCAGAAGTCGGCGATCGACCGGTCCATGGCGGAGCTGGCGCCGATGGTGGACGCGGTGGAAGAGTTCAAGGTAATCACGAACAACTACGCGGCCGAATACGGACGGTCGACGGGGGGCGTGTTCACGGCGGTGACCAAGAGCGGGACCAACCAGTTTCACGGGACGCTGTTTGAATTTCTTCGCAACAACGCCTTCGACGCGAGGAATTTCTTCGCGGTGGAGCAGGCGCCGCTGCGCTACAACCAGTTCGGGGGAACGCTCGGGGGACCGGTGCGCAAGGACAAGACGCACTTTTTCGCGGCGCTGGAGGGAACCAAGGTTTCGCAGGGGTTGACGGGGATTTTCACGCTGCCGACGCCGGAGCAGAAGCGGGGCGTGTTCACCGGGCTGGTGGACGCCAGCCGGCGGCCGCTGCCGCTGTACAATCCGTTTTCGACGCGGCCGTCGCCGGCCAATCCGTCGTTGCGGATCCGGGATCCGTTTCCGAACAACGTGATTCCGGCCGCGCTGCACGATCCGGTGGCGGTCAGGGCGCTCTCCTACTATCCCGATCCGAACGTCCAGGGGAACGTGGCGGGGGCGAACAACTACAACATCAACATCGCCTCCAAGCGGACGCAGTATCACGGCACGGCGCGAGTAGACCACATCTTCACGGACCGGGACCGCGTTTTCGTCCGCTACATGAACCAGTACAACTTCACGCCGCAGTCGAACGCCTTTCCGGAACCGGCTGCATCGGGACTGGGGCCGGGGCCGACGCGGAACATCAGCAACATGGCGCAGACGGTAATGGGGTCCTACATACGGACGTTGAGTCCGACGCTGTTCAACGACGCCAAGTTCGCCTGGGTGCGGCAGGGCCGGAGCATCTTTCACGCGAGCGTGGGAGGCAACTGGCCTGAGAAGCTCGGATTGCGGGGCGTGGATCCGGTGGCCTTTCCGGTGTTCCGGCCGCAGGGCTACGCGGCGCTCGGTTCGGCCAACACGTTCCGGGAGCAGCGGGGCTCACCCTATCAATTCATGGATTCGCTCAACTGGACGCGGGGAAATCACAACGTCAAGACGGGATTCGAGTACCGCTGGAACGACTCAGCCGACGAGTTCGACACGGCGCCGTCGGGCGACCTGACGTTCGCGCAACAGGGCACGGGACTCCAGGGAGTGACGCTTTCGGGGAACGGCCTGGCGTCGATGCTGCTCGGGTTCACGACGAACGCGTCGATCCGGGACGCGCCGGTGCTTCGGACGCGGCTGCACTATTTCGGCTGGTACATGCAGGACGACTGGAAGGTGACGCCGAGATTCACGCTGAACCTGGGCGTGCGATACGACGTGGAGCCGTCGCCGTACTCTCCGGACAACTCGTTCAACACGCTCGACGGGAACGCGATCCACCCGGTGGCGCGCGTACCGGGCGTGGTGCGCTTCGCGGGGGTGGAGGGGACGCCGACGAACCTGTTCGACACGGACTTCAACAACGTCACGCCGCGCTTCGGATTCGCGTGGCGTCCGCTGGGAGACGACCGGACGGTGGTGCGCGGCGGATACGGGATCTTCATCGGGAACACCAACGACATCGGGTATGGAAGCAACGCCCGGCTGGGGTATTCGCTGGACCTGCTGCTGGTGAGTCCGGACCAGAATCAGACTTCCGTTTTTCTGCTTAAGAACGGTTTTCCGGCATACGAGAAACCAGGACCGGCGTCGCGCAACGCCAGTTTCGGCCTCAACTCGAACATCAGTTACTACGAGCGCGAGCGGCCAACGCCGTATTCGCAGCAGTTCAACCTCGGCGTGCAGCGCGAAGCGGGAGGCGTTCTTTTCGAGGGACAGTACATCGGCAACCTGGGGCGCAAGCTTACGGCCACGAACGCGAGCGTGAACCAGGTGCATCCGTCACTGGTGGGAGGAGCGGGCACGATACAGTCGCGGCGGCCGTTTTCGCAGTTTTCCGACGTGACGCTGGTGGCGCCCAACTGGGGCGCCTCGAGCTACCACGCCTTCGCATTCCGGGCGGAGAAGCGGTATCAGAACGGACTCCAGTTTTTGTTCAATTACACGTTTTCCAAGTTTATCGACAACGTGGACCACATCGCGTCGGGCGATTTCGGGGGCACGCCCGGCGCGGGATATCAGGACTTCTACAACCGCCGGTTGGACAAGGCTCTGAGTCCGAATGACGTGAAGCACCTGGCGCATTTCAACGCCATCTACGATCTGCCGGCCGGGCCTGGTCGGAGGTTCCTCCAGAGGGGCGCGTTGAGCCAGATCCTGGGAGGATGGCAGTTGTCGGCGCTGGGCACGATCAACTCCGGGCCGCCCTTCGGAGTGGTAACCCAGCAGAACACATGCGAGTGCTTTTCGTCCGGCGGACAGCGGGCGAACATACTGCGGGATCCGGCGTTGCCGGCCGCGGAGCGGACGGTCCAGCGCTGGTTCGACATCAACGCCTTCGCCCAGCCTGAGCGGTTCCGGTTCGGGACGGCAGCGAGGAGCGTAGGCCGGGCGCCGGGGCTGTTCAACGTGGACCTCGGAGTGATGAAGAATTTCCGGATCGCCGAGGGCAAGCGGCTTCAGTTCCGTGGTGAAATGTTCAACGCGTTCAATCACGCCAACTTCGGCATCCCGGGCACCGCGTTCGGAGGGCCGAACTTCGGAGCGATCAACGCTGCGGGCGACGCGCGGATCATGCAGATGGGATTGAAGTTCTACTTTTGAGCCGCGGCCCGCTCGCGAAGCGGACGCGACGGCCCGGCTTCGGAGCAACGAAGGAACTTCACTACCAGTACCCGGGCCGCTGAACCGCAGAGACGGAGCGGCCAGGAAACGCACTCATTATTTCAGCAGTACCCCCGACTTCCATAACCATCAGTACAGTACTTAGCGGCAAAAATCGGACTGCGAGTTGTACCAATAATATCCTTGCAATGCCAGGGACCGGCGGATATAGTTGGGAGCGTGAAGCGGCCCGGGTACTCGTTCGTGATTCCAATTTACGGCGACGGAGATCTTTCTATCTCATTCTGCAGGGAATTGGAACACGTTATGAGCAAATACCTGGACGTTTCTTCGCTGAGCGACCAGGTAGAGGTCATTTTCGTGAATGACGGCAGCCGCAACGATAGCCAGCTGCATCTGGAACAGGCGGCGAGCCAATTTCCTTTCGTAACGGTGATCGAGCTGAGCCGCAACTTCGGGCAGCACCAAGCGATCAGCGCGGGCTACCGGCAGTCGCGGGGCGAGTTCGTCATCGGAATGAACGTGGACCAACAGGATCCGATCGACCAGGTACCTGTTCTGCTGGACATGATCGTGCGGAACGAACTGGATATTGTGATCGGGCTGCGAATCGGCCGCCACGACGACATGCCGACGTCGGTCACATCGCACGCTTTCCATTATTTTCTGAATCTGCTGACCGGGACCAACGCGCCGCTGAATATGGCCTCGCTGCGTGTGATGCGGCGGCGGTTCGTGGACGCTTTCAACACGCTGCCGGAGACGACGCCGTTCATTCCGGGCCTTGAACAGTGGCTGGGATTCAAGCAGGGGTTTGTTCCGATCCGGCAGCAGCCGAGGATCGCAGGCAAGTCGAGTTACACGTTGCGGAAGCGTTTCAAGATGGCCTGGAACGCGATTCTTTCCTTTTCGGACCTGCCGATGCGGGTGGCCGCTGGTATCGGGGCGGTGGTGACTGTGATTGGCCTGATTCTCAACGCAGCGCTGGTATTCAGAAAGCTGTTCTTCGATTCGATCCAGCCCGGCTACACATCGACGGTATCGATCATCGTGCTGTTGAGCGGCCTTCAGATTCTGTTTCTGGGGCTGATCGCGATCTATCTGGGCCGGGTGCTCACGGAGGTCCGGGGCAGGCCGCGGTACGTAGTGCGCAGCGTGAAGGGTGCCGCGGCGGCTGGCGAGCCGACTGAGTCAAGTCAGGAAACGGTCGGGCTCAGACAGTGAAGTGTGTCATCCTGCAACCGTCGTACATACCCTGGCGCGGCTTTTTCCACCAGATCCAGAAGGCGGATGTGTTTGTCTTCTACGATGACGTTCAGTACGACAAAGGCGGATGGCGCAACCGCAACCGGATCATGACGCCGGCCGGCGCGCAATGGCTGACAATCCCGGTCCAGGTGGAATTTGGAGCGCTCATCAACCAAGTGCGCACGGACCGTCGCAAGCCCTGGGCCCGCCATCACCGGCAGACGTTGCACTGCCATTACCGAAGGGCTCCCTACTATCGCGAGTACGCACCGCTGCTCGATGAAATCTATAGGCAGGAGGAAGAGTTCCTGGCCGAGTTCACGATCCGGAGCACGATCCTGCTGGCCCGCGCGCTTGGGTTGAGGACGCGGTTCCTGCGGTCTTCGGCGATGAACATCGAAGGCTCGCGCACGGGCCGGCTGGTGTCGATCGCGCAGGCGCTGGGAGCGGACCTCTACATCACGGGCCCGTCGGCGAAGGACTACCTGGAAACAGACCTGTTCACCGCGGCCGGCATCCGGGTGGAGTTCATGACATACGACTATCCGGCGTATCCGCAATGCGGTCCCGAGTACGATCCGAACCTGAGCACCATCGATCTCCTGATGATGACCGGACGCACAGCCGGCGACTACATCTGGGGCGCGCCGGAACTGGAGGAAGATTCCTTCACCACGTCACAAGAGAACAAGCTCACACTGGAGGGCTTGCCGGTGATGGCGATGAGTGGTTCAGGCAGGGAGGAGACCGGACGTGAGTGAGACGATTCCATTCAACAGGCCAGGACTGGCGGGCGATGAGTTCCGATATATCTGGGGTTCGATCGTCCACGGGCACTGCTCCGGAGACGGAGAGTTCACCAGGAGGTGCCAGGCGCTGCTGGGGGACTTCATGGGAGGGTCCCGGACGTTTCTGACGACGTCGTGCACCCACGCGCTGGAGTTGTGCGCTCTGCTGCTCGAATTCCGGGAGGGAGATGAGGTCATTGTTCCCTCCTACACGTTCGTGTCGACGGTGAACGCATTCGTTCTGCGGGGAGCGCGGCCGGTGTTCTCCGATATCCGGCCGGACACGTTCAATCTCGACGAGCAGCAGCTGGAAAGTCTGATCACGCCGAGGACGAAGGCGATCGTGCCGGTGCATTACGCGGGAGTGGGCTGCGAGATGGACGCCATCGCCGAGATCGCCTCGCGCCACGGCGTGGCGGTGGTGGAGGACAACGCGCACGGACTCCTCGGGTCCTACCGCGGCCGGCCGCTCGGGACGTTCGGACAGCTGTCGACGTTGAGCTTCCACGAGACGAAGAACTTCTCCTGCGGAGAAGGCGGCGCGCTCGTGATCAATGACCCGCGGTACACGGACCGGGCGGAGATCCTGCGCGAGAAGGGGACCAACCGCAGCCGGTTCTTTCGCGGGATGGTGGACAAGTACACGTGGGTGGATGCGGGTTCGAGCTATCTGCCGTCGGACATCCTGGCGGCGTTTCTGCTGGCGCAACTGGAGAAGTGGAAGGAGATCCAGAACCGGCGGAAGCAGATCTGGCGCCACTACGCCGAGCGGCTGGGCGAGCCGGCGCCGGAACACGGATTCCGGCTGCCGGTGGTGCCGGAGCACTGCAAGCAGGCCTATCACATGTTCTACCTGCTGGCTCCCACGCTCGCGGCCCGGCAGGAGTTGATCAGCTATTTGAAGTCGAAGGGCATTCAGGCGGTGTTCCATTACGTTCCGCTGCACAGCTCGGAGATGGGCCGCCGGTTCGGCGCGAAGGAAGAGGACTGCCCGGTGACCAACGACGTCAGCGACCGCGTGGTGAGACTTCCCTTCTTCAACGACCTGACTCTGGAACAGCAGGACCGGGTGATTGAGGCGATCCAAGAGTTCTGGAGCCAGTCCGAGCGGGTGCTGGTTCCGGGGCTTTCGCTCTCCCCGTACGCGACCAAAGGAACCGGTTTGTGAGGGGCGCGGCGCGACTGACAGCGCTGCTGCTGACGGCGGCCGCAGCCGGCGCGTACGTATACCTTCAGAGCCACATGCGGTTCGCCTTCTGGGACGACGAAGGCCACCTGCTGATGGACCTGACGCGGGCGGTGGCCGGAAGGCCGCTTTACGATGACGTGTTCACGGTGTACGGACCGGCGCACCTGCTTCCGCGGATGCTGTTCTTTCAGAATCTAGGAGCGGCGCCGACGCACGACTGGAACCGCGTGTTCACGGCCGTTTCGTGGTTCGGGACAGCCGGGCTCGGAGCGGGCGCCGTCTATCTGTTCACCAGGTCGTGGCCCTTCGCGACGGCGATGCTGGCGTTGCTGACGGTGTTTCTGACGGCGTTGCGGGATGGCCCGGCGCACGCCCAGGAGACGGCGATGGTCCTGTTGGGCGCGGCGGCGGTCTGCTGCGCGTTGCTGCCGCGATGGCCGGTGATGGCGTCGGGGTGCCTGGGAGTGATAACGGGGAGCCTGTTGTTGACGAAGGTAAATCTCGGCCTCTTCGCGATCGCCGGGGTGTCGCTCGGGCTAGGCGGGCTCGTCGCGAGCAGGAGGCTGCGACGGCTGGCGGCGACGGCGTCGGCGCCCGCGGCGGCATCGCCTTTCGTGCTCATGTTCCCGCATCTTTCACAACCCTGGGTGTTGGGCTACGCGCTGCTGTCCGCGGCGACCGCAGCGGCCGCCACGGTGGCGGCCTGGAGGCAGCCGAAGGAGGGAGCATGGGAGGGGCTGCCGGCGCGATGCGCGCCGGCAGCGCTGGCCGGCTTTGCGGCCAGCGCCGCGGGCCTGCTCGGGGGTGTCTGCCTGGCCGGCTCCACGCTCAGCGGCGCCCTCTACATGTTATTCGTTTGGCCGCTTCGGTTTCCCGGCCAGGCCATCGGGCACCTGGATCCGGGCGCAGGCGTCGCGGTTGCCGCCCTGGGTCTTGCCGGTTTGACGCTGGCGGCGGCGCTCGGTTTTCGCGGCAGGGACGGCGGGTCAGGTCTTGTGCTGGACTTGCTGAAGGCGGTCGCCGGAACAGTGGCGATCGCAGCCGCGCTCTCGGGCAACATGGTCCTGACGATGGCGCTGATTGCACCGGGCGTTCCGCTGCTGCTGATCCGGAGCGCGGGCGCATCCTCGCGCTACCATCCCGCTTCGCGGCGCGTACTGGCCGCGCTCGCCGTGTTTGAGAATTTGCAGGCATACCCGGTGCCGGGAGCGCAGGTCATATGGGCGAACTACCTGCCTCTGATCGTGATGGCGGTGAACGCCTATGACGGATGGTCGGGGCTGGTCGCGGCGGCGGGCGCGATCCGCTGGCGCCGAGGAGTGGCGCTGGCGGCGGCGGGGACCGCTCCGGCGGCGGCCCTTGGACTGCTTGTGGCGCTGACATTATGGAAGGCGCATCCGCTGACCACGGCGGCCGACTGGCGGCATCGTCCCCGGCTGGGGCTGCCGGGAGCGCAAAACCTCCGGCTGAACGTCGACCAGAACGCGCGATTGAACTGGGCGGTCGCAAACATCCGCGCGCGCTGCGATACGTTGCTCGGGCGCCCCGCGCTGAACAGCATCAATCTGTGGTCGGGGAGGCTGCCGGAGACACGGTACTACTCCGGAGCGTGGCCGCTGATCCACAGCGAGGCGGAGCAGCGGGACATGCTCCGCGCGGTCGCGGGGGGGCAGCGTCCCTGCGCTCTGGAGTTTCCTCTGATGAGCGAGTTCTGGTCCCGAGGAGCGGGATTTCCCGCAAGCGAGCTGGGCGCGTGGGTCGATTCCCTTCCCCGAGCCAGCGCGATCGACCATTTCGACCTGCGTTCTCGCGAAGCGTGGCCAACCGACTACCTCATACACGGCGTACGCGAGTTTGACGGACGAAGCGACGCGGTGGGAGTGCCGGGAGCGGTTCTGCGGAAGGTGACCGGGTGGACGATCCGTCTGCGCGTCCGGACATCGGCGGCGGGGCCGTTGCTGGGAGGACAGTCGCCGAGGATGTTCACTCCCCACCCAGAGCAGGGAACGGCGCTGCTGAAGGTACTGTCCGATGGCCGCGTGGAGGCGGCGCTTCCCGGGATGACAACGCGGGTGGTTTCGGCTCGCTCGGTGTTCGACGGCGAGTGGCACGACGTGACGCTGTCGGCGGGTTCCGGCGGCCTCTCTCTCATCGCGGATGGATCCGAACCGTCCCGATGGCAAGGAACCGCGCCACCGCTGACGATGGCGCATTACCAGCTGGGAGCGGCCTGGGATGAGGGCGCATGGAGGTTCTTCCGAGGTTCCCTGGCCAACGTCACGATCACGCGGGATTCCGGGGCGCTGCTCGTAACCCGGGCTCAAGAGGGCGACAATCCTCAACGAAGCCGCAGCGGCCGGGACAGGATCCGGGCGGGATTGCCGACGGCGGAGTGATTGTCCGGGATGTCGGAGGTGACGACGGTCCCGATGCCAACGCGGACGAAGCGGCCGATTGAGACGCCGTTGGCGACGAGAGTTCCCGTGCCGAGGAAAGTTCCCTGCCCCACCCGCACGTTCCCGGAGAGGACGACCCCAGGCGCCAGGTAGGATCCGGTTCCGACGACGGAATCGTGGCTGACGACGACGGAGTTGTGGAGGAGAACGCCGGGTTCGAGGACGGCATTGCGGTCCACGTTGCACATCGGGTAGAGGACGCAGCCGGGTCCGATGGAAGCGCCCGGGCTGACGTGGCAGCTTGGATGGATGAGCGGGGGCAGGCGCCTGCCAAGAGCGGCGAGGGTGTCAACGAGGCGGATCCGGACGGCCATATGCCGGTAGCCGACGCCGATGTAGAATTCGCGGCCGGCGAATCGAGGATCGGCGTACTGTTCGAACGGCCGTGCATAGGGCGCACCGGAGTTGGCGGCGGGATCATCAAAGACGACCAGGTCCGGACCGGGGCCGGCGAATCCCAGAAGGGACGCGATCTGCGCACCGAGATCGCCAAAGCCAACTATGGCGACGCCCTGCGAATCCGAGGACGGCGGGACAGGGATCACTCGTACTTCTGCCTGAATTTGCGCCGCTCGGGCGGCGCGTAGTACTCGTCGTAGCTGGCGGGGACCTGCGCCAGAAAGCCGAGCTTCTGGCGGACTGACTCGGGCCAAGGGGACAGGTCCATGTCGGCCATGGCGCGGGGAATGTCGATGCGCTGCTTCATCCAGGGCCGGGCCATGTTGATGGTGAGGGCGTGCCTCCACTGATCGGTATGGTTGTGGCCGCCGTAGTGCCAGAGGCGCGCATTGAAGAACCAGCCGGCTCCCGCGGGCGCGATCACGCGGCGGGCGTTGGCAAAGAACTCCTCCTCGGAGGGGGGATCGGGGCGCTCGTGGGAGCCGGGCAGGAACCAGGTGGCGCCGTTGTCCTCGGTAAAGTCGTCGAGCGTGATCATGACGCCAAGATTGGTCATATAGCCGGGGATGATTCGGGGGCAATCGACATGGATCCGGGCGGAGTAGTTGGCCGACCGGGGAGGCATCGAGGAGGACGTGAAGGCATAGACGATGCTGCCCTCGCCGAGCGCGGCGTTGATATGGTCGAGAAGTTTTTGAATCGTGAAGAGTTCGAGAAAGGCGCCGCCGTAGAGGGAGCACAGGAGAACCATCGCAAAGTCCTTGCTGTTGTGGTGAGGCAATCTGGTCTCCGCTTCGATGGCGGCCATCAATTGCGGCTTGCAGCGATCGACAAAGTCGGGCGGCAGGATGCCGGGGACGATCGAGTAGCCCTGGGTCCTGATGTCGTCAACAAAGCTTTCCAGTGGCAGGCCGTTTTCCTCCTCTTGTTTATCGGGCCGGCGGGTCTAATCCTGCACGGCCGGACCAGGGGAAACCCGATCCCTGGTAAATTGAAGCGTACAAAATGAGATTAGCGTGGTTTTTCCTGGCGGCGGGCGCATCGGCGGCCGAGCCCATCCGAGTCCAGATCACGACGGGGGGCCATGCCCACGACCTGGCCTTTTACGAAATCTTTCAAGGGCAGAAGGACTGGAGCGTCACGGTGAATCCGCACCCGTCAGCCTACCGGAGGGACTTGCGGAAGACCGTGGACGTGCTGGTGCTCTACGACATGCCGGCGGAGATTCCGGAGGCGGACAGGCAGCGGGTCCGCGAGTTCGTGGAAGCGGGAAAGGGTCTGGTGGCGCTGCATCACGCATTGTGCGGCAACTGGCAGTGGGAGTGGTGGTGGCGTGAAGTGACGGGGGCGCGGTGCATGACCGCGCCGGCGCCGCCGGACAAGCGGACCAAGGTGAAGCACGACGAGCAGATGAGCATACGGCCAGCGGCGGCGCACGCGGTGACGGACGGAGTATCGCCGTTCGTGATCCACGATGAGACGTACAAAGGCATGGAATTTGTCCCAGGCCTGACGATCCTGGCCGAGACCGATCATCCACTGGCGGACAGACCCGTGGCGTGGATCGGACCACACAGGAAATCGCGCGTGGCGGTCATTCAACTGGGGCACGGTCCGGAGGCGCACCGGAATCCGGGTTATCAAAAGCTTGTTCGCAACGCCGTACGGTGGGCGGCGGGACCTGGACGGTAACCGGATTCACCGTGGCGGGGCTTTCTTGACGTAGCGGTCAAACCAGGCGATGGTTTCGGCGATGACGTGCTCAACGGATTCGCGCGCCGAGTAGCTGTGGGATTCGTGCGGGAGCATGAGGAGACGGGCGATGCCGCCATTTCCGCGCACAGCCTGATACATCCGCTCGGACTGGAGCGGATGGGTGCCGGTGTTGTCGTCGACGGCGCCGTGGATGAACAGAACAGGCTCGTTGATCCGGTGGGCAAAGAAGAACGGCGACATTTTCGTATAGACGCCCGGAGCGCGCCAGAAGGTGCGGCGCTCGCCCTGGAATCCGAAGGGCGTCAGGGTACGGTTATAGGCGCCGGAGCGGGCCACTCCGGCGCGGAACAGATCGGTGTGGGCGAGCAGGTTCGCGGTCATAAAGCCGCCATAGCTGTGGCCGGTGACGCCAACGCGATCGCGGTCGGTGACGCCGATCTCGACGGCTTTGTCGATGGCCGCCCGCGCGCCGGCGGCGATCTGCTCGATGTAGGTGTCGTTGGCGGTTTCCAGGGATCCGACGACGGGCAAGGTGGCCCGGTCAAGGATCGCATAGCCGGCCAGCAGGAGCCAAAGGTGGGACGCGCCGCGGGGGAGAGTGAAGCGGCCGGCGGAGCTGGCGACCTGCCCGGCTGTATCAGGATCGTTGAACTCCTGCGGGTAGGCGTAGAAGACGGTGGGCAGCCGGGAGCCGGGTTGGTAATCCGGAGGGAGGTAGAGAGTAAAGGAGAGCGCGACACCATCGTCGCGCTTGTAGGTGACCAGTTGCTGCCGCACGCGGCGCAACCGGGGCGCGGGGTCGGGGTAGGTGGTGAGAGGGCTACGGCGGCCTCCCGCGCGGAGGTACAGATTGGGTGGTTCGACGGGGGACTCGCGAAGGGTGACCATTCGCGATCCTTCGCGGTCGAGCAGCGCGAGGACACGTTCGTAGGCGCCCTCTTCGCTCTGGAATACGCGGCGCTTTTCGAGAGTGCGGAGGTTGACCTTGTCGAGGAAGGGACGGTCGCCGGCCGGAGTGGCGCCCTCGCCGGAGTACCAGGCGAAATCGCCGTCGCGGAGAAGAACACGGTGGCCGGAGGGCAAGGTTTCGAGGAGGGGATCGCCGGGATTCCGGTATCGGTCGCGGGAGGCCCTGTCGTCGACGACGACGGGCTGGCCGATGGATGGAACGAAGGTGGAGCGCACCCATCGTTTTTCGCGTTGGGATTCGGCCAGCAGCATGCCGCCTTCGGTGAAGCGGATGCTGGTGAGACGGTGCTGGACGCGGCGCAACTCCGAGACGCCATGGAACGGGGCGGAGGAAGTCATCACGCGGTCGCGGTGGGCGGCTGTTTCGCGGGGGTTCCCGCCGTCGAGGGCCTCGATCCAGACGAGCGTGGCGGGCTGATCGGGCCGCCATGCGACGGCGCGGGGGCCTGTGCGCACGCCGTCCATGGAGACGGCGTCGGCTAGCGGCTGGCTGGCCACGGTGTAGACGTGCTTTCCCTGGCTGGTCCAGACGGCGGTTTCGAGGGGAAAGAACTCGGAGGGAACCAGATAGGAATACGGGCGCCGGAGAGACTGGACGAGGAGGAATTCGCCGCCCGGGGAAAGGGAGAAGGAGCGATAGACCGCGGGCTTCCCAATGAAGGAGACGGCGCCGGTTTCCAGGTTTACTTTCACGATTTCCGAGGTGGCGTAGAAGTCGAAGAGATCCTCGTCGTGGGGGCTGGAGAGCATGTCCTGAAAGGTCCAGGTGTCGGATGCCTTGCCCGTGGACTCCTGCGTGACCGGCCCGGGAGGGACGGCGGGGGGCTGAGGGGGCGCGCCGCGCGCCTTCGGGATGGCGGCGGCATAGACGCTGGACGGTCCGGCTGGCACGATGGCTCCAGCAACGCCGAGCGCGGCGTTCAGCCGGAGGTTCGGGACGGGGCTCACTCTGCCGGAGGCAACTTCGCCTCGCCAGAGTTCGACGCGGGCGGGAAACACGGCCGCGATGGCGAACCAGGCGCCCGAGCCGAGCCAGACCGGGCGGCCGAGCCGCGCTTCGGCGGGAAAGGCGAGAAGAGTGCGGCGCAGGGAAGCGAGGTCGACCAGCGTGACGGAGCGCAGCAGGGACAGATCGCGTTCGGCGTTGTTGCGCGGGTTGATCCGGTGGCCGGCCAGGCGCAACATCGGCTGGGCGAGTTCGGCGATCGAGGGGTGGCCATCGGCTTCAAGCAGGAGCGCATGGGTTCGCGCCGGGTTCACGGAGATGGAAGGGGTTCTGGGCGCGGCGAGGATTTTGCCGATCTCCTCCGGCGCACGAAGGTACTCCGCACGGCCGGCGCAAAGAGAACCGAGCAGAATCAGGAAGCATGGCCATTGCTTCGCGCAGAGGCGCTCCTTCCGGCAGGGCATCGCGCTAGACCCGGATGAACACCTTGTTCCGGTAGAGCCAGTGGCAGAGATACCAGAACACCAAGAGGGTGGCGCAAGACTGGGCGACCGGAGCGAGGACGCCGATCCACTCGAAGCGACCGGTGAAGACGCCGACGGTGCGGTTGATGGAGCCGTAAGCCATCTGCGAGAGGCAGTAGACGAAGATCGAGTTCATGCCGACGACGACCGCAGGGTAGGCCAACCGCCGCCAGCCCCGGGCGTCGATGGCCCAAACGCAGAGGGCGAGACCGAGGATGACGAACCCGGCGCTGTAGAGCGTGAACGAGGCGGTCCAGATCCGCTTGACGAGGGGGATGAACGGCGACAGCACGAGGCCCGCGGCGACGGAGGCGGCGCCCCAGAGAGTCAGCGTACGGAGCTTCCAGGACATCGGCCGGCCGGACCGCATCAGCGTTCCGGCCCAGACGCCGAACAAGGTGGTGACGGCGCTCGAGACGAAGTTGATGGTGACGTAGAAGCCGGAGTAGTTCCGGCCGAGGAGCCAGTGGTCGAGGCGCTGGCCGACGTTGCCCTGCTGAGAGAAGGGTCCCTCGGGTCCGGGAAAGGCGTAGAAGAGCAGCGTATGCCCGGCGAGGAGGAGGGCGCCAGCGGCAGCCTGAATCCGGAAAGGCAGATGCATCAGGCCGAAGCAGATGAGGTAAGTGAAGGCGATCTGGCTGAGGACATTGATGAGACCGAACTGGAACCGCCCGGTCTGGACGACGACGAAGAGCTGGCTGAGGAAAACGAGGATCAGGCAGCGCCGGAGGACGTGAAGCGTGGGGGAGAGGCGGCCGTCTTCGGCACGGCGGCGGGCGAACGAGTAGGGCATGGCCACGCCGACCATGAACATGAAGGCGGGCTGGATGAGGTCCCACAAGACCATTCCTTCCCAGCGGACGTGCTCGACCTGCGCGGCTAAGGCGCTCCAGAATGGGTGGTCCTTGAGGGCGCCGAATCCGAAGCCGTGGGAGATCAGGAAGATCATGATGAGGCCGCGGTAGACGTCGAGGGCCACGGACCGCCCGGAGACAGGCTGGACGGAGGCGGGCGCGCCGACTTCGAAACGGGGAGCGGCGACTGCGGACATGCGCGCATTCTATCATGAAGAAGTACGATGGGCGCGAAGTTCCTGCATGCCGCGGGCGTGGTGCTGCTGGCCATTCTGGTGACGCTCGTCGTGTGGCAGGGATCGTTTTCGATCAACTGGTTCCGGCCGCAGAACGCGGGCGAAACCTATATTCTGTGGGCGGTTTCGACGCTCATCTTCCTTTTGATGGTCACGCTGGGCTTCATGCTGGCGCGGACGTTCGCGCGGCTGTACGTGGACCGGCGGCGGAACCAGGAAGGGTCGCAGATCCGGACCAAGCTCGTGCTGGCGGCGCTGGCTCTGAGCAGCACGCCGGTTTTCTTCCTGGTGCTGTGGGGAATCTACATTCTCAACAACAGCCTTGCCTGGTGGTTCGCGCAGCCGGCGCAAAACATCCAGAGGAGCCTGGTGGAAGTAAACCTGAGCTTCGAAGCAGAGACGCAGCGGAGGGCGGACGCGCAGGCGCGGTGGATCGCGGCGCTGCCGGAGACGGCCGCGCTGGCCCGCTCGGGGCAAAGGGTGGCAGGGTTCGACGCGCGATTCTGCCACAGCCACGACATTTACGACGCGGAGCTGCGGCGGGCGGACGGGACGCGGACGGTGCTGTGTTCGGGCTCGCCGCCGGCGGGGGCGTTGAAGCTGATGACGGGAGCGGCGGAGGGTCCGGGCTTCGAAGTGGTGGTAGGGGCGCGGATGCCGACCGACCTCGCGGCACGGCAGGAGGAGATCGAGCGGGAGGTGAGGAAGTACAAGGACCTGGCGCGGCTGAGCAAGGAGATCCGGTCGACTTACGTGCTGCTGCTGCTGCTGATCAGCCTGTTCGTGCTCTTTCTGGCGACGTGGCTGGCGCAGATGTTCGCCAAGCAGATCGGGCGGCCAATTTCGGCGCTGCTCGAGGCGGCAGGCGAGTTGCGGCGGGGGAACCTGGACCACCGGGTTGCGACGCCGGCGCAGGACGAACTGGCGACGTTGGTGCGCGTGTTCAACGAGATGGCCGCCGAAATCCAGGCCAGCGAGCGCGAACTGGAGAGGCGGCGGAACTTCACCGAGGCGATCCTCGAGAGCATACCGAGCGGAGTGATATCCCTGTCCGCCGAACGGCGCATTCAACGGTCGAACAAGGCGCTGGCGGCGATGTTCGGCGCCGAGAGGGTGGAGGCCGCGGCCCGGCTCGACGACCTGTTCCGGCCGGAGGACGTGCAGGAACTGCACTACCTGCTGAATCGGGCGCGGCGGACGGGCCTGGCGTCGACCCAGTTCGAACTCCATCTGGAATCGGGCGTGTCGCACGTGGCGGTGACGGTGGCGGCGCTGGTCGGCAAGCACACTTCGGGGTGGGTGATCGTGCTCGAGGACACCAGCGAGCTGCTGCGGGCACAGAAGGCCGCCGCATGGCACGAGGTGGCGCGGCGGATCGCGCACGAGATCAAGAACCCGCTGACGCCGATCGCGTTGAGCGCGGAGCGGATCGCGCGTCAGATCGACCGGGCCGAGCAGGGCGCGCCGCCGGCGGACGTCATGCGGATCGTCAAGCAGTGCTCGATGACAATTTCGAGCGAAGTCCAGAGCGTCAAAACGCTGGTGGACGAGTTCTCGCAGTTTGCGCGGTTTCCGGCGGCGCAGCCGGTTCCGGAGGATCTGAACGACATCGTGCGGGGCGCGCTCGACGTATTCCAGGGGCGGCTGGACGGCGTGGCGGTGGAGGTCAAGCTGGACCCGTCGATTCCGGCCGTGATGGCGGACCGGGAGCAGTTCAAGCGCGTGATCGTGAACCTGGTGGACAACGCCGCCGAGGCGATGCAGCAATCCCCGCTGCGGCGGCTGCGGATCGAGACGGCGTGCGCGGGGGCGGACACGATCGAACTGTCGGTGACCGACACGGGGCACGGCGTTTCGCCGGAGGATCGCGAGCGGCTGTTCCTTCCCTACTTTTCGACGAAGAGGCGGGGAACGGGGCTGGGGCTGGCGATCGTGCATCACATCGTGCAGGAGCACGGAGCGCAGATCCGGGTAGAGGAGAACAAGCCGCAGGGGACGCGGTTCGTCATCGAGATGCAGGCGGCGGCGGAGGCCAGACCGGCAGGGACTCCGGCATGAAGCAGATTCGGGTTCTGATTGTCGACGACGAACCGGGGATTCGCGAATCGTTGTGCGGAGTCCTGGAGGATGAGGGGTTCCTGCCGGAGGCCGTCGCGACCGGGGAGGAATGCCTGGCGGCGCTCGGAGGGAATCCGTACGACCTGGTGCTGCTCGACATCTGGCTGCCGGGCATCGACGGTCTGGAGACGCTGGCCAAGATCGGCGAGCTGCCGGCGGGCGAACGGCCGGTGGTGGTGATGATTTCCGGCCACGGCAACATCGAGTCGGCGGTGAAGGCGACCAAGCTCGGCGCGTTCGATTTTCTCGAGAAGCCGCTGACGATCGAGAAGGTGGTCGTGGTGTCGAAGAACGCCGTCAACCAGAGGCGGATGGAGCGCGAGTTGCAGGAGCTGAGGAGCTCGTCGGGGGAGTCCAACCGCATCATCGGCGAGAGCGTGCCGATGAAGGCGTTGCGGCAGCAGCTGGCGCTGATGGCGGGAACGAACGGCCGGGTTCTGATCTACGGCGAATCGGGCACGGGCAAGGAGCTGGTGGCGCGGGCGATTCACGCGATGAGTCCGCGGGCGAGGGAAGGGTTTATCGAGGTCAACTGCGCGGCGATTCCGGAGGAGCTGATCGAGAGCGAGCTGTTTGGCCACAAGAAGGGGTCGTTCACGGGGGCGGTGGAGTCGAAGATAGGGAAGTTCCGCAAGGCCGACGGAGGGAGCCTGTTTCTGGACGAGGTCGGCGACATGAGCCTGAAGACGCAGGCGAAGGTGCTGCGGGCGTTGCAGGAGCAGCGGTTCGAACCGGTGGGCGCCTCCGAGTCGGTCGCGGTAGACGTACGGGTGATCGCGGCGACCAACAAGAATCTCGAGGAAGAGATCGAGCGGGGGAACTTCCGGGAGGACCTCTTCTACCGGCTGAATGTGATCCCGTTCTACGTGCCGCCGCTGCGGGAGCGGGCCGAGGATATTCCGCTGCTGGCCGACTATTTCCTGGACCATTTCGCACGCGCCTACGGCCGCAAGGGCAAGGAGCTGACGCCGGAGGCATACCGGATGCTGGCGGATTATCCGTGGCCGGGGAACGTGCGCGAGCTTCGGAACCTGATGGAGCGGATCGTGATCATGAATCCGCAGGTCCGGGTGGACGCGCGCCATATTCCGCTGAACGCCGGAATCGGCCAGCGGCGGAACCTGGCCGAGCGGCAGGACAGTTTCGCGAGCCTGCACGAGTTCCGGGAAGCGGCCGAGCGCGACTTCATTCTCAAAAAGCTCGAAGAGACGCGCGGCAACGTGACCCGGACGGCGGAGTTGCTGGGCCTCGAGCGGAGCAATCTCTACCGCAAGATGAAGGCGCTCGGAATCAGCCCCAAGGAATCGTGAAACAGACCCGGGGCGCGGGAGAGAGAGCAACGTCCTCCGGCAGGGGATATACTGAATCGTCATGAGAACATCCCGCCGCCGCATGATCCAGTTGAGCGCCGCCGCGCCGGCCGCCGCCGCGGCAGCGCGACCCAACTCCGGCATCACCGCCGCAACGCCTTCGGCGCTCTACGCCGGCCTGGGGATCCGGCCGGTGATCAATGGAGTAGGAGTGGTGACCGTACTGGGCGGTTCGATCATGCCGCCGGAAGTGATCCGCGCGATGGAGGAAGCGTCGCGCTATTTCATTCCGCTCCCGGAGTTGCAGAAGAAGGTGGGAGCGCGGATCGCCGAACTGTTGAAGGCTCCGGCAGCGATGGTGACCTGCGGCGCGGCGTCGGCGATCGCGGTGGGCACGGCGGCGTGTCTTTCGGAAGGCGACGCCGCCAAGCTGCGGCGGCTGCCCGGGCGGGAGGGGATCCGCTATGAAGTGATTCAACAGAAATCGCACCGGTCGGGCTACGAGCACCAGATGGAATCGGTGGGCGCCAAGATCGTCACCGTGGAGACGCGCGCGGAGCTGGAGTCGGCGATCAACGAGCGCACGGGCATGCTGTTCTTCCTGAACAAGGCGGAGCACGACGGACAGATCAAGATGGAGGAGTTCGTCAAGATCGGCAAGGCGCGGGGCGTTCCGACGATGAACGACGCCGCCTCGGACGCGACGCCCAAGGAGAATCTCTGGAAGTACACGGCGCTGGGTTTCGACCTGGTGATCTTCTCCGGCGGGAAGGCGTTAAGGGGGCCGCAGTCGAGCGGGCTGCTGCTTGGGCGGAAGGACCTGATCGAGGCGGCGCATCCGGCGATGTCGCCCTTCGGCGGCATCGGCCGCGGCATGAAGGTCGGCAAGGAGGAGATGTGCGGACTGCTGGCGGCGGTGGAGCGCTACGTCAAGATCGACCACGAGGCGGAGTGGAAGCAATTGGAGGCCCGCGTGGCGACGATCCGGAACGCGCTGAAGGGCGTGAAGGGGGTCAAGACGGACCGGCACATCCCGGTGATCGCCAACGAGGTGCCGCACGTCACCGTGGAATGGGATGAATCGCGGGGACTGACGTCCAAGACGGCGGTGGAGAAGCTGCTGGCCGGAGATCCGCCGATCCATGTGCAGCGGCCGGGGGCGCGCAGGCTGCTGATCTCGGTCTGGATGATGCGGGGAGACGAGCCGGCGGTGGTGGGGCGGCGGCTGAGGGAGATCCTGACGGCCTAGACGGCGTCAGCCGGCGGCGGCCTGGTCGAGGGGCCTGGCAGCAAAGAATGTGTTGAACACGGCGTCGTCAATCACGTTCAACCTGGTCTGAAAGCCGTCAAGAAATTCGTGCAGGCCGCCGGCGATGACTTCGGCGACGGACAGGTAATCCAGTTCGGCGCGCAGCTGGCCGAGGCGGCGCTCGGCCTCGTTGCGGTAGTCGCCCTGGGGCGTGCCGGTGATGATATGAAGGGCTTCAGCGGCACGGCCGACGCAGTAGCGGACCGATCGGGGGAAGTCTCCGTCGAAGAGGAGAAAATCGACGACGCTGGGGGGCGACAGGCGTCCGAAGCGCTTGCGGTACATTTCGAAGCCGGAAACGGATTTGAGCACGGCGGACCACTGAATGTCGTCGATCGACGTGCCGACGTGTTCGACCCTGGGCAGCAGCAGAAAGTACTTCACATCGAGGATACGGGTGGTTTTGTCGGCGCGTTCGAGGAGGCGTCCGAGGCGGATGAATCGCCAGGTCTCGTTGTGCGACATCGTGGAGTCCGTGATGCCCTGGAACAGGTGGCAACCCATCTTGATGTCGTGGAACAGCTCGTGAGGGGAGGTGGCGGCGCGTCCGGAGGAGATGGCGTCGTTGAGCTTGAGGTAAATGACGTTGGCCTGCTCCCACATCTCCGAGGAGATGGTGTCGCGCACGGTGCGGGCGTTCTCGCGGGCCGCGCGCAGACATGACAGGATCGAGTTGGGGTTGCGGCTGTCGAAGGTGAGGAATTCGATGACGTTGTCGCGGGTGGGTGCGCCATAGCGCTCATCGAAGGCGGCAGCGTCGCCGGACGTGTCGACGAGGGGCTTCCATTGTTCCCCGAGGGAGGCGGGGGAATCGAGGATCAGATGGAGGTTGACGTCGACGAACCGGGCGACATTTTCGGCGCGCTCGATGTAGCGCGACATCCAGTAAACGGAGTCGGCGACGCGGCTGAGGAGCGGGCGCGCGTTCATTGGTTCGGCTCCGCCGGCGGCTGCGCCATCACCCAGGTGTCCTTGCTGCCGCCGCCCTGGGAGGAGTTGACGACGAGCGAGCCCTTCTTCAGGGCGACGCGGGTGAGCCCGCCGGGCAGGACAAAAATTTCCTTGCCGTAGAGGATGTAGGGGCGGAGGTCGACGTGGCGGCCTTCGGCGTGGTCGTCGACGAGCGTGGGAACACGGGATAGGCCGAGGGTTGGCTGGGCGATGTAGTTGCGCGGGTTGGCCTGGATGCGCCCGGCGAAGTCCTCGCGCTGGGCGGCGGTGGAGTGTGGGCCGACGAGCATTCCGTATCCGCCCGCCTCGTTGGCTGCCTTGACGACGAGTTTGTCGAGATTGGCGAGGACATGCCGGCGGTCGGCGTCGCGCCAGCAGAGGTATGTGGGGACGTTGGGCAGGATCGCGGATTCGCCAAGGTAGTAGCGGATCATGTCGGGCACATAGGCGTAGATCACTTTGTCGTCGGCGACGCCGTTGCCGGGGGCGTTGGCCAGCGCGACGTTGCCGGCACGGTAGGCCTCCATCAGCCCGGGGACGCCGAGCAGGGAGTCCGGGCGGAAGGCGAGGGGATCAAGGAAGTCGTCATCGATGCGGCGGTAGATGACGTCGACGCGTTCAAAGCCCTTGGTGGTGCGCATGAGCACGCGGCCTTCGCTGACGACAAGGTCGCGGCCCTCGACGAGTTGGATGCCCATCTGCTGGGCGAGAAAGCTATGTTCGAAGTAGGCGGAGTTGTATATGCCCGGGGTCAGCAGGACGACGCGGGGACGGTCGGCGGGGCGCGGGGCGAGCGACTCGAGCATCTCGAGAAGGCGCGAAGGGTACGTATCCACAGGATGGATCGCCATGCCTTCGAAGGCGCGGGGGAAAGTGCTCTTCATGACCTGGCGGTTCTCGAGCACGTAGGAGACGCCGGAGGGGACACGCAGGTTGTCTTCGAGGACGTAGATTTCGCCGTCGCGATCGCGGACGAGATCGGTGCCGCTGACGTGGCACCAGACGCCGAGGGGCGGATTGAGGCCAACGCACTGTTGACGGAGCGTCTTGGCCGAATCGATCACCTCGGCGGGGATCACGCCATCGCGGAGAATCCGGCGGGCGTGATAGATGTCGTCGATGAACAGGTTGAGGGCGTGGATCCGCTGACGGAGCCCGCGTTCGATGCGGGTCCATTCGCCGTGAGGCACGATGCGCGGGATGAGGTCGAAGGGGAAGATACGCTCGGCGCCGCTGTCGTCGCCATAGACGTTGAACGTGATGCCCATGTGCAGGAGGAGGCGTTCGGCGGAGCGCTGACGGAGCAGCACCTCGCCGTCCGACAGCGACTCGATCATCTCGACCAGGAGACGGGCGTCAGGCCGCGGCTTCCCCCCGGGAGCAAACATCTCATCATAGAAATCGCCGGTGTCGTAACCATCGAACAGCATGGGCGGAATTCTGGCCCTTTCCCCGATATCATCCCGCACTTCCAGGCGGCGTGGTCCCAGAAAGAATTTATGGGCTACATCAGGAAACCTGATGTGACGGGAGAGCAGGAGCGATGGACGGCGGGGCGGTTCGTTTATTGAGGAGGATCGGCCGGCGCCGTGGAGTCGGGGAGCAAGGATTCGACCTTATGGAGCAGCTCGGCGCGATCGATCGGCTTGCTGACAAAGTCCTGAAGCCCGAGGCGGGCGCAGTGGATCCGATGTTCGTCCGACCAGTTGGCGGTGACGGCGACGATGGGAGTCCGGGCGTAGCCGGGAATCTTCCGGATGCGCCGGGTGGCAGCCAAGCCATCGACGTCGGGCATTTCCATGTCCATGAGGATGAGGTCGTAGCGCGACTGGCCGGCCATGGCGACCGCCTGCTCGCCGCCGTCAGCGAATTCGAAATGAAAGCCCGCCCGCTTGAGCGCATGGGAGACGACCTGCTGTGCGATCTTGTTGTCGTCGACGACGAGCACCCGGCGGCCGGCGAGGCGGACGGGAGCGGCTTCCGGTTGGGCCCAGATGGAGCCGGCGGGAAGCCTCAGCGGGACTCGCAGCGTGAAGACACTGCCTGAACCGACCTTGCTTTCCACCAGGATTTCGCCGCCCATGACGGCGCTGATCTTGTCAGCCAGCGCCAGGCCAAGGCCGAGGCCGCTGTAGGAGCGGGCCAGGCCGCTATCGAGCTGGCGGAAGGACTCGAAGATCGTCTTCATTTTTTCGGGCGGAATGCCGATGCCGGTATCGCGCACCTCGAACCGCACCCACTGATGGACGAGGCTGGGTCCGGCGCAGGCCTCCATCCGGAGCGTGAGCCTGACCTCGCCCTGGTGGGTGAACTTGACAGCATTGCGGAGGAGTTGGCGGATGGCCTGCCGCAAGTAGCGTTCATCGCCGATCACAGACTCCGGAAGGCCGGGCTCAAGATCCGCGGAGAATCGCAACCGCCTGGCCACAGCCTGAGGCTTAAACTCGCGGACGAGCGAATCGACGAACGGACGGAGCAAAAATTCCGATTCGGTCATGCGCATGGAACCCGCTGTCCAAGCGGAGTAATCCAGCAGCGTGGTGAGAATCTCAAAGAGCTGGTTGGCGCATTCCTGAATGGATTCGACGTACTCGGTCTGCTCGGGGTCAAGACTGGTTTCCAGAAGCAGTCCCGCCATGCCGAGGACGCCGCTGAGCGGAGTCCTCATTTCGTGGTTGAGAGTGGCCAGAAACTGGCCTTTGAGCTCCTCGAAGTGCTCCTGAGGGGTCCCGGACGCAGCCCCAAGAGCTCCTCCGGGCGGCCCTACATCCGGCTGGAAGTAGCCCGACATCTTAAGGTCAATCGGTAGAGGGGAGGCTCAGGTTTAGGACTGATAACCAGGAAATCAAC